>AZIJ01007377.1_pt1 | contig 26431 bp, 30 predicted proteins | sample 359151 | NCBI WGS metagenome assembly AZIJ01 (sample SAMN02429718, study PRJNA222666) | marine sediment metagenome | biome: Sediment sample; isolation source: enrichment culture of sample MGS-ElMAX(UA) from oil contaminated site at the... | place: Egypt: El Max | collected 2013-01-23 | depth 9.22 m m | reverse complement strand
TCAGCTCATCATCTTTGAATTGGGAGTACGCCTGGTCGATGACGGCAGCGCCAACGCCCAGTGACTTGCGAGAAAAGGTGCGGAAATATTGCATTTCCGCGACCTTGGCGTTGTAAATGACTCTCGCGCAGCCGATCCATTGGGCCAATTTCTGGGCCTGCTCGGCAGAGGGATAGGCGCGACAGCGAATTCCATTTAACATACTGTATGTATATACAGATTTTGACCAGCTGTCAACAATCGTGGGGTGCTTCGCACCCGAAACCTTGACCCCGCATGAATCAAAGATTCAAACGGGGAATGCGGTTTCATTTTTGTTCAAATATAGGGTCTAGCTCAAGATTTTCGGGGTCGGAAATTTTATTTTTATAGCTTCTTTTTTGATGGGTTTCTAGCGCTGCGTGATAAGGGTATCCCAAAATCGTTCGCTCTGGTGAAACCCCGGAAGGTCTAGTTGTGCCTTCTTCATTTTCTAGAATGCTGATCATCTTACCGAAAATCCTCTGTTGATCATTTATGGTATCAATGGAGGATAAATCGCTGCAAATTGACGTGATGAAGAAAAATCAGAGGCGGTGGCTATGAAACTCAATAGCGGAATATTGCACAGAAGGGGTCGCCATTAAGCTGTCCTGAGGCTGCGTCAGGCTACCATACGTAGGCTTTGAGGCGTCTGCGCGGAGCTGCGCAAGCTGTGCCTCATACTCGCCCTGAAGGGCTGTTGCTTTCTGCGATGCAGCGTGAGCTGATGCCCAGCAGAAGCATGCAAAAAGAGCCATAGACAGCAGTGTTGAGCTGAGACGTATTGAAGCAGGTTTCATATTATAGCAGCGCGGAAAAGAACGTTATTATGCTGATATATTGACGAAAGTCAAGGCCTGCTTAAGCGAGAGGCCTGTTTTCTGAGTTTTCGCTTTTTGATTCTGGCCGGGCCTTTAAAGCTCGTATCATCAAAGCCTTTGGCAACGACCAGGTCTTGGTCGGATGTAGCTGGCGGAGTGGTGGCTTCGTTTTGATTCACCAGGAACATAGAAAGCTCCTGGAACACTTGGGTCGCATCCATCACTTTCTGGAATCTGACATCTTGAAGAATGGGGTTGGTGATGAGCGTGGCGTTGTAGAAACAAAACACGGGCGCAGAAGAGGGACTGAAGATCTCAGGCGCCTTAAATACCTTCTGGTCTTTCTTGAACCATTCTTCGAAGCTGTCTGCGTAAGAGTTGAAGCTGTAATAAAGCCGTTTTCTGGGCTTTAGCCTCATAAGCTCGCTTGCGTCAGCTGCGTTCCAGTAAAATGAGTGCTTATCGATCTGTAGAAGAGGGATTTCTGGGCTCGGCACCTTTTCAACATGATGAATGCCAACGTAGATCCTGCCTGCAACGCCAACAAAGACCAGGCCCACGCCCGCTTTGTCGGGAGGGAGTCGTAACTGCTGCTTGATCTGAACGATCTTGTTAAAGATCTGTTGTTCAACCTCTCCGCCATCATTCAGGTGGAACTTGCCGCGACGATCCTGACGCACAGCATTAAATGCTGCCGGTTCGCGCTTGTAACAAATACCTTTGTCCAAGCCCAAACCGGCACAATAGTCGTAATAATCGCGTTCTTTACTGATGATAAGCACGAAAAATCTCGGAATTAGAAGTCAAAGCTAGGCTCAATGCTAGTTTTGTTTTCTTTTTCCGTCAAATTCGCTTCGAATTTGTTTTTAATTGAAGAGGGTACTGCCTCTGAGAAGTGTACCGCGTCTTGCAGGAATTCTTCGATTTGAGCTTTAGCAATCATCAGTACCGGGCTATGTTCAGCATAGTCCGCGATCTGTGCTTCAACAATGAGATTGCCCGCAATCTTCAAGCCTGCGACAGGCACCCCGCGATCCAATACCCGCATACGCTCGTCACCGATGCCGCTCTGGATGATTTCAAGGTTATTGGATATGACCATCGCCCGCGTTTCAAAACCAAAGCTGTTGTTCAAGAGAGGAGAGTTCGCAGGCATGAGCAGGCCGCGATCAGCTGTGCCATAGCGCATGAACTCCGCATGATGCATAGGAATGCTTTCTGCGTACGCAGGCACGTCGCCATTTACAGTGAAAAAGAACTCAAACCCAGCGGTTTGATAGAAGTAGACCGGCTCGCCCATCCAGATAACGCGATAGAAGGCCACATCGCTCATCTCATCAAAGACCTGGCGTGGCGACTCCCCCTCGAAATGAGGGTCTTCTGGGTTGCACTCATCCAGAAACTCAGCGAGATAGATTCGCTCGGCACATTTCATCATGGTGTGCCATACAAGGTCGCCCTCGTGATCTTTTCTGAGACGGTCGCATTGAATCGCGTACTTAAGCATGTTTTTCTCCGGTTACCTCCAAATTAGCATGGGCATCTTTGGCGTTTCAACGAAATAAACACAAAAAAGCCCGCGTTCTGCGGGCTTCTTGGCAAGCGTTATGGCTCAATCAAGAATGATGTGCGGAACGAACCGACTGGTGTCTTTGGTAATCAGCGAATCATCTTCCCGGATGCCGATGCCACAAGCCTTGTCACCTACAACCCAGCTGCCAATTAGAGTGAAATTGTCTTCAAATTTCGGCAGCGGGGCGAATTTCTGAATAATGTACGGCGCATCGTCGTACGGGCCGTCCTGGAAAGTCCTCACACCGTTGTTGTCCACAATCTCGATGTTTGCCCCTTCCCGTGAGAAGTATGGCTTTCTGACCCAGTTCGATGACAGCTTGGCCTTTGGGTTTGAGTCGATATAGGTTTCGAGCAGGTTAGGGTGGTTTTTATGTTTATCCCACAGCATAGGAAGAAAACCCTTGTTGGAGAGGATCGCCTTCCACGCAGGCTCAATGAACTGCGTTGTTGATTTCTCTACCCAAGTACCAAAGGCTTCCTTGAAAATGTGCTCCCAGGCATGGAGCTTGAACAGGTTATCGATGGCGCGGTCATCCTGGTCGACGAACAAACGGTGCTCGTTGAGCCCGATATTTTCCAGGCCCACGAAATGCGTCTTGTACCCGGCTTGCGTTGCGATGTCCTGAAGATAGCTGACAGTCGCTTTGTCCTCTTCAGAGTGAGTTGTACTGCTGAAGTGGAAGTCACCTTTTACACCTTTAGCCTGCATCTCAACGAATGTTTGCAGCAGGCTGTCTTCAATCGAGTTGAACTGATCTGAACCCTCAGGCAGGGCGCCACGCTGAATCATCTGATCCAGCCATACCCACTGGAAAGCAGAGGCTTCGTAAATGCTGGTAGGGGTGTCGTAATTTAACTCTAAAAGCTTGGCGTCACCCTCACCGGTATAGGAGAAGTCCATACGCCCATACAGATGAGGGTGGCCTTCGCGCCAGGAATCACGAACCAGATCAAAATACGCAGGGGGAATAGCCAGCATTTCCAGCATTCGCTCGTTTTTCACGATGTCGTCGACAAGGTCGAGGCACATCATGTGAAGCTCTTGGGTCGGGTCTTCAATACCGCTCTCAATTTGCGCAAGGCTAAATTGATAGTAGGCAGACTCATCCCAATAACGCTCGCCTTCGATGGTATGAAAGTTAAACCCCATTAACTCTGCGGTTTGCTTCCAGTCGCTACGTTCTGCTGTCCTGATTCGTTTCATCCTGGGCCACCTTGCCTTATTTTAAATTAACCGCCGAAGCTGCCGAATCCACTGCGGGCCGAAGCCTGGCTTCCGAAGCCTGAGCGCGATACGGAGCTACTGTTTGCCGATGAACCGTAGCGGCTGCTGGAGCTGCTAACTGACTTTGTGCCAGATGATTTGTATCCACTGGTCGAAGCATTAGCGGTATTGCGGTTTGCTGCCGTGCTTAGCTGACGGGCAGATGGCGCTCGTGTAGCGTTGCTGAAGGTTTGGCCGTCATTGATGCGCTGGCGCAATGTCGAGCGGCTGTATTCACCACGGCTGTCACGATGGATGTAGGCCGGTTCAGAGTAGTAGTGGACGTTGTTTCCACCACTCATCATGTGACCAATCAGCATGCCAGTAAGGAGCCCATCGTTGCTGCTGCCGGAAGAACTGTACTGCGGTTGATTAACCATCTGGCCCGTTTCACGAGAGAACGTCTGAGGGCCTTCTCGGGTAATACGGAAACCCGCCATCTTGGGCATCCACTTCTCGCCATCTTGAAGGCAGTAGTTGGCTTCAAAATCGGCTTCACAGGCTTCCTTGGTGTCATACCGAGGCGCCAGCTGCTGATGGGAGCGGTATGCGCTCTGGAAGTTATCCGAACAGACCATTTCCGGAACGCCTTGCTTCTTGCAATCCGAGAATGACTCAAAGGTTTGCGAAACCTTGGTGTTCTGGGTGTACGTACTGCTTTCACACGCAGTGATAGCGATGGGCAAAAGGCCCATCGTAACGAGGCGAATACTCTTGCTTCTTTTCATCGTCAGATCCTTACGCAGGGGTCATGCAGGCGGCGTTGATCAGGGCCAGAGAGATAGAAACACCAGACAGGAAGAATGCAGCGCTGATCTCATTGTTCACGATGCGCTGAGACAGGTTGCGAATCAGCAGATGAGTCAGTACGTAGGCAAAAACCTGGACAGCAAAGGAGATTGCACCCCAGACCAGGAAGTCAACGATGTACTCGGAGATGCGGATAGAGGTACTGACAGTGAAGGCGAGGGCGATAACGGTACCGCTGAACGCGATAGCTGCCGACATATTCCCTTCACGGATAAGGCGAAGCTCTTTGTGCGGGGTCACCAAGTGGTAGAGCGTACAGAACACCACCATCAGGATGACGGCAGCTACAAGATAACCACCAAACGAAAGAATGGACTCAGGACTGGCGGATGCCTTCAATGCTTCAATGATCATGCGGTAATTCCTGTTTAATTGACTACTGCTCAGGGATTTGGCCAGCAATTGGCCGCGTTATGGCGCCTCAACGGCGCCAAATCTGAAAACTTACAGTACGTTCAGCTCGAACTCAGCGATCAGAACACCACGAGCATGGGTGCCGGTGACCTCGCCTTGACTCGTTTCCTCAATCGAAATAAGGACATGCTCCATACGGGCTGTTTGCCCCAGTTTGCGGGAATAGAGCATGGCGCTATGGATAACCGAATAGGCCGAATCAGCAGTAATGACGCTTTCTTCGTACTCGGCAGGATTGACGTTATCACGCTGCTCAGAACCCCAAGCCCTAAGGTAATCGGCCTCAGCGTAGCGCAGTTCCGTGCCAGTCATTTTCTCGCTATCACCAACCATCTCTGCAAATGCCGCGTCCAGTCCGGTGAACTGCTCGACATCGTCGTAATGGAACAGAGAAATAGACTCGCTGGTCACCATGTCGCCAGAAGATTGATGCGCTTGAATGTAGAAGCGATCATCGTCGAGATAGAAGCGAAAGAGCTTCTCTCCATGGCCAAGATCAATTTCACCAATTGCGCAGACTGTTTGGGCCTCAGCGGGGAGGTCAAAGGTGACCAGATCTTTCAACTGCAAGGTGCAGTCTTTGGCCAAGGTGACGCTGGCGCCAAGGTGCAGACCCAGAGGGTAGTAGGGACTGTCATCCTCTTTTGCCGATTTTGGCTCAGCTTTGATGAACCAGCTAAGAGGGTTGTACCAGGTTTTTTTATGGCTCATGGGTCTGTACCTATCGGTTTAGTGTAAAACGTTGTCTGGAAGGCGCTCTTCAGCGATGTAGAACAGCACATCACCGACACCAACGACTTCATCATCAGCAGGTGAGATTTGAATCTGATCGCTGTCGCGCTTTCTTACAGCGATCAAGGTGGCCTTATACATGCTCCGCAACCGTAGCGCGAACTCACCATAGCTCTTCTTGAAGCTCGGCTTTACCTGGAAACTGAAGAGCGTAGCGCCTTGCTTGATACTTAAAAGCTCATAAATGACATCAGATGCGCCCGGATCGCAGGCAGATCTTGCGAGCATTTCCATCGTCATTGAGGAGGCAATCTCAAGGCTTGGAATGTAGGTTTTGGCTAAATCCGCCATCTTGCTGTCAGAAAAGTGTGCGACGACATGCGCTGACTTGGATATCCGGTTAACCAGCAAGGACAAGCTAAGTGCCTGCTCATCTGATTCGCTAAAGATCAGTACTCGTTTAGCGTTGCCGACACCTGCGCGATAGAGGGTCTTCTCGGACAGCAGTGAGTCGGCCTTTACAAAGTCAATTTGTCCGGGCATTGGATTTTTGTCGAGGGTGTTATCGCACAATACGATCTTGTCACCGTTTTTGCTGCACTCCTGATGGAGGAGGTCAAGCAGCAGATCGGTTTTCCCAGGGTTCCAGCCGATCACGACGGTCATTTGATCGGCTTCATTCAAGCTAATGTTTCCGTTCATACGAATACCCAAGATATCAACGCCAATTTTAACGATCCATGCAAATTGCAAGGAGATGAGGCAGATCCCTCCGATCATCACCCAAAAGGCGGCAAGGTAACGGCCAGCCTCGGTTTGGGGAGAAATATCTCCGTACCCAACGGTGGTTGTCGTAGTCACGTACCAGTACACAAAGTCGGAGAAGTTTGCATAAATCCCAACCTCGCCGAAAAAACGCATTCCGAAATAGGCAACAGCGAAGTGCACTAGCAATAAGGCAGCGAATACAACCAAGTCCTGAGGCTTTCCGAGTGTTTTGACGATGTCTTTCAAGCGCAACAACAGCAACATAGGGCCTCCTTTCCAAAGCAATATTTTTGCATATATTGATAAATTGTCAATATGTCAATAAATATAAAAGGCCCGAAACGGGCCTTTTATACTGCAATACAGGTCAGTCGCAACTGCTTGAAGATGAATCAGACGAGCTGCTGGAGCTGCTGGAGCTGCTGGAGCTACGGTGACTGTCGCTATCCATGTCATGGGATGCCGATGATTTGCTTGCAGCCGGGGTGGCGCTCGGCGCAGGGGAGCCCAGGATGGAGTCGATGGAGTACTTGGAGTCAGTCAGACCTGCCTCTGCCATCCGGCGCTCAAGACTGGCTCCAGAGGCCTCATCTTCCATTTCTTCGAGTGCGTCCATCATTTCAGAGTCAGTCATCTGACGATGGCGAATGCGCTCCAGGGAGTTCATGGCGCCGTTGAGGCTGTTGTTGGTATTGTCGCCAGAAATCATCACGCTTTTCTGAGCGTCATTGATCGCTTGCTGGGTCTTAACCGACTCAGCTTGCTGGCGCATGTTTTTGATCTGCTTTTCAGTTTTTTTGATGATCGCAGTGTGTTTGTTGATCGCAAGATCCTGTTGAGCAATGGTTGACGCCAGCTCGTCACACTGCTTCATGCGCTCGGCAGCAGACTCGGCAATCTCACGGGCCAGATCCATATTACCCATGCCTTGCGCTTGACGTGCCTTATTGGCCAAGTCTTCTGACGCGGCCTTCAGTTCATCATGCTTCTTCTTGTTGATATTGCGCTGAGCTGTGAGTGATGCAATTTCTCGCTTAGCCTTGGCAACGTTTGCGTCAGCGTCACGCAGTTCTTGATCCAGGATGCGAATTGCATTTGCGTCAGCAATGCCTTCGCCGGTTTCGTGTGCAGCGCCACGGATAGCAGTCCAGATTTTGGTCAGTAAGCCCATTTTTATTGCTCCTCGGTAGTAGTGAGTAGTTCTTCAAACGATTCGGCTGCTTCGATGACGTTGTGGCCCAGCGTCACAATCTCCTCGACGATTTCGTCGCCAAGGGAGTTCACGCTAAGAGCCCCGTACATCACGAAGTAGCGCTTTTCACCAATGGTTTCAATGGCCACAGCGGAAAGCGGGAACAGATGGCGAGAGGACAGAACCATGCGCGAGAACTCAGCCTCATCACGCACCTGATCGACCTCAAAGAGTACCGACTCAACGATGATCTGGTGCTCGCTTACGGCAATGTGCACCGGCAGATCGCCAATATCATTCATCTCCACCAAAATGGTTGGATTGACGCCGTTGATACGTCGAATAGTGCAGTTTTCCAAGCCTTCTGGAGCAGTCTCCAGAAAGCTCAGCAGAGTTTCCAACGTCCAGGCATTGGTTCTCTTGGTTATGCTGACTTCATTGGTTTGCTGCATGGGTAGAACTCCTTGTTCAGGGGATTGGAGAGGGAGCCTGAGACGCGCCTCAACCTCCTTAAGGGTGAGGCTTTGGCTGGGGTGAATCCAAATACTTTTTGGAACCAAGCCTTCTGCTCGAAGGCGCGTTCTAAACGCTTGCATGTAGTGGGCTGACCCACGTGGTTTGTTTTGCTTTGCCATATCACTGCCTGTCAATTTATTGAATATTATCGAATGAGAACACGGCTTGTAAAGACATCACTTGTGATATCACTTGTGATGTTCAAAAACAGGGGGTTTGGGCACAAAAAAGGCAGCGAATGCTGCCTTCTCGGAGAGGGTGTTTTTAGGAAAGACCTCTCATGCGGCTAACCATCTTGACGACTGATGGTGATATCGCTTTGTTTTTGCTGAGGTTTTCCGGTGATGGTGCATGAGACAGGATGAGGCGATAGGCACCTTCGCTAAGGGTTTCTTTAGCGCCTTTTGATGCAACCAGGGTGACAAGAGGGCCCACACGGGAGCTTTCGGTGTGCAGCTGAACCTTGATGTACTCAGATCTACCATCGAGTACTTGCTCTACCGAGATCGTTTTCTGATCAATAAGGCTGTCAATTTCGCTTAAAAATGCTGCGAGGGGCAGGGAGGACATCATCACCTCTATTAGTTTTGTTATGGTGAGGTGTAAATATAGCATTAATTGTGGAATTTAAGGAGTGCAAATCACCCGGCAGAGGCATTTTTCCACCGGGTTTTTCTGAATTGTTTCCAGGATTTTTGCAGCGTGTGGCGAGGACGTCCGTAGTAGTGCATTTCCCATAGTGCATGAAGCTTTAGAAAGTGCTTCTTTCGAACAGTCGGAACGAGGATACCTTCTTCAAAGTCATCGTCGTTTGCTGCGTGTGCGCGAAGCATGCTTAGGGTGTGTGGAACTGCTCGCTTACGGCCATTTCTGCGCCGATATACTCGAATGCGTGATTGAGTTGTTTGGTATGGGTAGCCGCGCTCAAGGCGCCATAGGCATCGGAGCGATCCGGCAGCGCAAATCTCGCTCCCGTTAAGGTCATTGAAAAGCTTGATGAACAATTTGGGACTGTAAGGGCCCTGGTAGCAGTAATCCTCGAATCCGTCCACGAACAGGCGCTTGTACCGCCAATAGCCAAGTTGATCGTAGAGTTCCGCAAGGCTACAGGGGAAGTTGAGTTTGTAGTAGGGTGGAATGGACGCAATTTCTCCGACTGCTACCACCACTGTTTTGGCGATGGCCATGTCGGATTCGTAGGTATAAGGTTTCATGTTTTGCGTTCGCCGTGTCAATTACTGGCTAAATGCGCAGCCTTCCAGTATCTATCCATGAGCTATTGACGTCAAGCAGTTACTGAGGTGTTTCGCAGACCTCATAGTAGTACTTTCGATAGGTAATTGTTGAGCGAGGCTGGCAGATTGTCGCTGCCGATTGGCCTTTTCCGGCACCCTTGGTATACACCATCCCATTATAGGTGATGGAATTTTGATGTCTGTCAGCGACTCTTACGCCGTTGATAAACCAGCCTGATTCACTTTCAGCTCGGGCCTTCCCGGTTGAGTTGCAGCTGCTGATGTCATTAAGGGATGCGTAGAAGTGGTTGTTGGCGACATAGCTACATACAGGCCCTGCTGGCGCAGGCTTGCAGATTCGCCATCCGGTACCGGGCTCACATTTAATTTTAGACCAGGTTCCGGATGGGGTGGTGTCGTTTCCAATAGGTTGCCAGGTAGCGGCTAAAGCCATGGATGAAAGGCTTAACGCAAATAGTGCGAAAAAAATATTTTTCATGAATTTAATGCTCTTGGGTATGGAATAAGAGCTTATGCAAAATCCATGCCTTAAAATTTTGAGCAAATTCGGCTATTTATGGCATAAATTGCAGGGCTCGTGCCCCGGATTGGTGCTCTATGCTTAATTTCGGTGCGGGTTGCCAGGAGAGGCGCTTTGATTGATGGGAAGCTGCAATGTTAATCTCGCGCGTAAAACCCCTTCCTTCAGGTGGGGGATATAAGCGCTAATCGCGAAGCGATTCCTGCTTGTTTTTTAAGCTACCAGCCCCAATATAGACACTATGAATTCGATGAAATCGACCAAGACATTGAAAGTCAGAGTGCGCGAGAGACGTGCTCATCAATGGTCTTGGGCTCGGGATGGTGCTTCAGGAGATCCTGAAAAAGCCAGAGGTTACTTCAGTCACTGTGGTGGAGCTAAGTGAAGACGTTGCCAAGCTGGTCTGGCCGACATATTCAGCTGACCCGAGGGTTACCCTGGTAATGGGCTCGGCGTTCGATTATCAGCCCCCAGAAGGGAAGGTGTTCGATGCTGTTTGGCATGACATCTGGCCGGATATCTCAGCTGCCAACCTGTCTCAGATGAGCGCCCTGACGGAAAAATACAAGGGTATCGCGAAATGGCAGGGCTGCTGGAGCCATCGTGAATGTTTGCTTGCAAAAGAACGTACGGAAGAATTCAGGCAGCTGCGTCGTCGGCTTTTAGAAAACCATGAGCCTGGGCTTTAATTTAGATCGTTATCTACCTCTGTAAGGGCCGCTCTGGCCCGCTGCATTTCTGATCGATTCTCTTTGATATTTTCAGTCCGCTGGTTAACAGGAAGGAAGGGCTTTCGTCTCGCCACAAAATTCGCCTATAACAGCTGCAAACGGCATATCACTCTGCTATGGTTTCTTGGAAATAAAATGAAGGTTCAGGATGATACGCGGCGTGTGATTAAGTTCGCTGAAGCTAATGGATGCACTGTTAAGAACACCCGGAAACAACATCTTAAGATCATGCGAGATGGCATGAAATCGGTTTATTTTAGCCTCACGCCCAGTGATCACAGAGCTTGGCGAAATTGCATTAGTCAGCTTCGCAGAGAGCTGTCCGCAATAGGCGTGAATGCATAGGTTTTATTCATGGAATGAAGGGAAATTCCATAAGAATTAAGTTATATTCTAATCTCGCTTTCTAACTCCAGGCTTTTTTTCAACGCCTTTTTAGCTAGCTTTTCCTTTTTCTCTATCTCATCTTTGGTCATCCAGATTTTATCTGTCAGTCCGCCAAGATCGCCTAGAGCTACGAGATAATTCCGAAACTGGGTGTCGCTATAGCGATTTTCGTTGTGTCCAAAAGGGTTTTTTATAAGGTCTTTTATTTTTTCTCCTTTTTTAACTTTCTCGTAGAAGTCTACTGACTGCTTGCTGTAAAAGTTTGATAAGAAGTCGGACGATACTGATATTCTCCCGACCTTTTCTTCTCCAAAGCCCCAAATAGGTAGTGCAAGCTCATTTGTAAAATGAGTGCCCATTTTGTGTGGACAGGCAACGCCCGTATCAGTCGCCAAAGCGTAAGTGAAATTGCCTTTGGAGGCAGTTTTCTTTGTGAAGTCAACTTCAAGTAGCTTTGAATTATGTTCTTTTAACTGACTGAGATCACCCGAGACAATACCAACAAAATAGTAGGTATTGTTATCCGGACTCTCTTTGGATGGTATATCTGATTCCATTATTAGGATGTCAGCAATAGAGAATCCCATCTCGCACTGAAAAACCTGGAAAATAGGTAGCTCTAGCAAGCCGTGAGTACTCACCTCATCAAGAGGATTAAGACCGAGGCTGCTATAGTTGCCCAGGGGAGCGCTGGATAAATTTGGGTTGAGTATCTCTGTCTCTGACTTTTTTGATGCCAGGATGTAGCCATTAGCGCAGTCGAAGGCGATCTGAGTTTTTGTGTACGACTCAAATTTCTCTGCCGTCTCAATGACACCGAAAACAACACTTTTATTGCCACCACTGTCAGCCACTTGGCTTGGGTCGGCGATGCTAATTTGTATTTTCATGCCAATCTCTTATTGTTTTTTGCTTAAAAGTATGGGGAAGGATGAGCCGGGGTGTCCAGCTCATCGAATATTGTCAACCTCTTTAAGGTTCAAAGTTGTTGTGTTCGTATTTCGCCCTTGGATTGCGGGGCTCTTTTCTGTGCTGAAGAGGGAAGTCTTGGTGAAGCTCCAGATCAGGAGACAGCGCCAGCACAGCCTGACTGGCGTCCAGCACCCGATACTCAACTGCATTCATGGTTGCACCAGATCCGGCGTAAATGGCCCCATCAAAGCCTTTCTCGCGGATAAGGCTGATAAAGTCAGGATCGTCCATCAGTACCCAGGTGTTTATGATCATCATGCCTAGATGCTCTGGGATTTTCTCTGCGACATCAGAGAAGCTTTCAACCCCATACTCTTCACAAAGGCTTTCGAAGTAGCTGGTATTTTCGGTGTATTCGGCGAATTTCTGAAAAATACGGAGGGCATCCTCCATCCCGACTTGATCAGCCAGATCACCAAACTCGATAAAGGGGTCTTGCGGTGTATTTGTGATTGGGTTTTTGATCGACAGGTAGCAAGGAATCACCCGAGGATTCGACACGTCCATTCTGAACAAACGTGGGTCGTTTGGTTGTACTGCATAGCAAGACGCTGAGCTGGCATCAGAGAAGGATAGGGTGGTGCACTTAGACTGGAAGATCGGTGTGGTGTCCGTGCACTCAGAGTGCTCGCCCCGGTAAACCTTTTGCAGATTTCCTTCGCTGTCGACAGCCAGGGTGCCTTCCAGCTTTTTGTTTTCAAAGCCCAGCTTTTGCCGTCCGGACGGCGAGGGGAAAGGGGTGAACTCAGAAAGGGGTTTTCCCGCAAGAATGCCAAAAAGAAAGTCAGGAATGGCAAGATCGTCAGCAAAGCTGTCCGGGTTGTAGCACATCGTGTGATCGTTTTTGGCAAAGATACCGTGCGGTGCGTCCTCGCCGAACCACATGCGAGCAGCGAGATCGATGATGTGACTGTTCGCCAGCTCGATCCAAAAGTGGGGAATAGCGCTGCCCCCATCAGATTGGGCTAAGGTGCCAATAACAACGGTGTGCTCAATATCGTTCTGAAGTAATGCTGTGGACAGGACTCGTGTCATTCCATCGCACTCAAGAGGAAGGCCATCGAACTGTTCAAGCCAGGCGCTGATCGCCTCAAGGGTGGGAGCAGAGAGTGCTGGTAACGGCATTGATCGGTGTATCCTGATTTTCGGGTTAATCGTAGCCTTTTAAGTACCCTCATTATCCCGTTGTAGATAGGCCTGCCGCAAGGAATTGTGCTTTATTCCGAAAAAAGTGGTCTACTTGTTTGGGCTTTTGCGCCAATGCTAAATTATCAGGAGAGTTAATTGATGAATAACCTTAAAAGTCAAATATCTAAGCAACTTCTTGATCGCGCCATGAACGGCGATGCTGATGTTGAATTCAGCCGTGAAGAGGCCGAAATGGCAGGTTTTTTCATCGAAGACGCTATAGATATCACCGACATTGATTCTGAGGATGGCAATGGCCACTGCACCTAAAAAAACAACAAAGAAAAAGGCGTGGAAAAAGAAGTCTGCCGATGCCCCTAGCTACACGGATGAAATGGCATCTCGCATTATCAAGGCGCTCGAAGAGGGCGTTGCTCCTTGGGTAAAGCCCTGGGCGCCAGGGGCACCTAAAGGGAATCTCCCTTACAACCCTACAACCAAAAAGCACTACCAGGGCATGAATGCGATCTCTCTGTTGAGTGCCATGTATTCGGATACCCGTTGGCTTACCTTCAAGCAGGCACAAGCCCTAGAGGCAAATGTCCGTAAGGGCGAGAAGGGGACACGCATTCAGTATTGGAGCTTCGAGAAGACGGTCGACAAACTCGATTCCAATGGCAAGCCGGTAAGAGACAGTCTTGGAAACAAGGTGACCGAAACAATTCGCCTTGATAACCCTCGGGCGTTTTATGCCACCGTTTTCAATGCCGAGCAGATTGAAAACATGCCTGAAGACGACCGCAAGATTGATAACACCGTGTATTTCGCTGACGTGGAGAAGGCTGAGCGCCTAGCGGAGTCTACCGGTGCTCACATTGTTCATGTATTTGGTGATCGTGCGTTTTACGGCATCACAACCGATAAGATCACGATGCCTGAGAAGTCCCAGTTTGCTACCCAGGAAGACTACTACTCAACGCTATTGCATGAGCTTGGTCACTGGACTGGCCATCCCAGTCGTCTGGATCGAGACCTCTCTGGAGATAAGGACTCACCGACTTACGCCATGGAAGAGCTTCGTGCCGAGATTGCCAGTTTTCTTCTGTGCAGTGAGCTAGGCCTTGGCCATGATCCGAGTCAGCACATGGCCTACATCGGCGATTGGGTTCAGGGCATCAAGGATGACCCGATGGTTATCTTCAAGGCAACGGCTGATGCAGAGAAGATCCGTAAGTTCATCCTCTCTCACGACATGGAGCACGAGCTTAAGGTTGTGAAAAAGCAGGAGCGGGATGAGTCTGTAGAGATGAGTATGTGATTAATATGAGCCCTAGCTTTTTGCTAGGGTTTTCTCATCATGTTTCTCACTTTGGATTTTTCACAAGCCCCCACTACAGCGCGAAGCGTTTAGTGAGGGTATTTGACTCATGGTTCCATTTCATAGTCGTCAGAACGATCCAGTTCCATGTCGCACACCCGGTCAAAGATGACGGTCGAAAGGTGCGAGCAAGCCGCTTTGACGGCCAACCAGTCATGCCAGCGTGGATCGAGGTTTTTGTACTCACTGAGTTCGGTTTCTTCCAGGTCATAAGGCAGTGCGTTGGCAAGTTGAACCTGCAACTGTTGTAGTGGCGATTCGCCACTTTCCTGCTGGTAGAGGCGGTCAAATGATTGCAGCGCATGGGCAACGCTTTCATCTCCCAGATGATCGGCCAAAGCCACGAAGTCGAGGTAATCCCGCGTAGCGTTGCGCTTGAGGATCAACACGCCCTTTATGCGCAGAATTTCGCCTTCGGTTGGAACCGTGATTCGAGCACCATGGTAGTCCACCACTGCCGTTTCCAGCGGTTCGTCGCGGATAAGTTGACGAACGCCGGTTTCGATGCCGTCGAGACTACCAAGGATTTGCACTGGGCGCTGTACGCGGGCTGTTCTCCAGCCTGCAACCGATTCAAGCTCAGCGAGAACCTCATCAAATCGGTGACGCAGATCGGTCAGTATATGATCGGCGTCACGGGAGAAACGATGTTCTGCATGGATTGCAGAAGCGGTTCCTCCGACTAGCACGGCATCAGGCAGGATGCGCTGGAGTCGTGCGGCAGAGGTCAAGACGAGTTCCCAGTCGGGCAGGGGTGCGGTGTTCTTCGACATAGTGCATCCAGAAATGATAGCGTTGAGCATAGGGATCAGAGGCGTAAGGACGGCACACGCGCTCCACCTTGTCGAGTAGGGCGCGGTCGGATAAAACCGCACGGCGCAGTTCAGCCCAGTCTCGCCACCGACCGCGTGAGATCACGTCGTCGATAGCGGCGAGAGTGAAGCGCTGATGGTTTAGGTGACGATGAAGCATGATGAGCAACACACTTTTACGATTATCGATAGCTATATCTTACGTGAGCGGCACGGCGAAAGAAACACGGTTTCGCGAATGTATTATCTGATGCAATACCGCTCGGCAGGATGTCAAAACCAACTTTTACGGCTTAATTAGCACACCTTTTCGATCAACGATTTCCATAAAGGTACTGTCGCCCCGGATCTTGAATGTGAACCCAGCTCTCCAGTCGAGATGGTAGTCGAGGCCATTGATCCAACCTGAAGCTTCGTTTTTGTTCTTGAAGCCCCGGTCAAAGGCGATCTCGCCATCCCGACGCACGAACAGACGGCTTCCTTTTTGCACCGGTATCGTCAGCCGGTGCGGCTCAAAGTAATCGGTCATCTGAGTTTTCCTGTCAATTTCCACCAAAATAGCGCCTGAGGCAGAAAATTCAAGGATTATAGTGATTATTTTGTGTTCTGTTTTATTTACCTATTCAGCGTTTAGGCACGGCAGCTTTTCTTCCACGCCTTCGAACCCAATCAGATTAAATCGTGCTGTAATTAAATCATCGAGAAATGAGGTTGTTTGTATTATTAGTCTTTCTGAGTTTCTTATTTCCTTGATAAAATCCACTGCATTATCTGGAACAAGCAATCCAGAACTCAATTCATCCCATTGATCTTTTATGGATTTTTTCTTGTCGAACCTGTAATGGACTTCACGACTCCCGTCTAATGGAAAGCCTGCGTTAAAGTACACATAAATCTCTCCAGGTTTGCAGCTAACGCCTAGCATTGGCTCCTTTCCAAGCACCCCTACAGAAGCGCTCTTTTCAGAAACATTTAATGCTAAAGTAGTGATTTCGTCAGTCAATTCGTCTTCTTTTGTAAATATAGCCCAGCTTTCAGACAGTGAGTGGTTTTTAGAGTTATTTAGGTAATCTTCACACATAGAAATGTTCTTTGGGCTTGCTGTATTGCAAAAACTAGCAGACACATGCATTGACGCAGAAATGAGTATTGTTGTCGTAATCGATGCCGCAATATTTTTCATGCCAATCCTCTATTTTATAATAATAAATTTTGAGGATTTATATTAATATTTGTTGCCATTCAAGTCTAATTTTTTAAATGTTCGACCTAAAGCGATTAATTATTCAATGTCAAAAGAATTAATCTCAGCTTTCTATGATATTGATTTTCTGTCAAGATCGAGAAATCAAAACGGACTTAAACTGGCCTCATGACCCAAGCAAAGAAAGCCTCCTACCAAGTCTACCCCTTATTCACTGACCGAATTATTAAGTCCTGTCTGAAGATTGCGGGTAAGAAGGGAAAATCACTAACCCGAGAGCAGGTGCTCAGAGGCTACATGCATAGCCCGATCAGCCAGGAGGGCGGGGTTAACTTCGACATTCTGCTTGAGGAGTATCATTGGGAGAGTGGCGAGAAGAACGTGGTCTTCCCCGAGAGCGCTGCCGTCCTGGATAACCTCATGAAGGCCAGATTCAATATGGACACTGGAGAAGGCTTTTCGTTGCCACATGAGAGCTTCGTGATCCCAATGCCTTCGGGATACCGTTATGAAGGTGTTCCGATTCCAACAATCTTGGTATGTCAGCTAGAAGGCTCGTCTGCCTTGCAGCGAATCTATGAGCGCTTCTCAAAGCATTACAACGTGAAGCTTGATGTTGATTTCGAGTTTGAGACTGAACGGACGATTTCCATCACGTATCCGTTTAAAGCGTCAGACGGGGTTTATGCCCGGTCAATGATGAGGGTAAGTGATATCCCGCACTTGCTGGCAGCTCAGGATTTGGATCAGTTCAAACGGATCATGGTTGAACGCAAACTGGATGATCCATACCAGGGCTTAACCGATGCAGAAGGGCAGACTCAATTCATGCTCTTAAGGCTGATTGCCGCACTAGGGGTGTACAACGCAGCCACTGAGGGCAAACGGCTTGTGAAGGGCTTTCCTGGGGCGTCTGAGCCGAAGATGATTGGCTTCTACGATAAGAAGTCCATGCGACCTGAAACGATTCAGAACTCAACCCCTCAGGTAAGAGAGAAGGATCGGAATGTCAGCCCGCATTATCGATCCTGGTTCTTCCGCCAGCTACGCAGTCCTCGGTATTACCAAGGGGAGTACGAAAATAGCCCCCTTGGATCACGATACACGTTCGTGTCTGAGACGATGGTATCGAGAGAGGTTAGCCCTTACACCCAGAAGGGGTAGCGAGATCCCCAACCTGGGCTTCCAGGGCTTCGATTCGCTCTTGCATGATTGCCATGGTGGAACCTCTCTTCCCAGACAGGGCAAGGTTCTGCTCATGGCACTCTCGCAGTTCGGCCATCTCTTTGATCAGCGGCTCAATATGGTGGCAGTAGACCGAGCGCATCTCCATTTCCAAACAGCGCTTTTCTACGGCGGTCATGCCAGATGACAGAGACGAGGCCCAGTCATCGTCCGGGTTCTCCGGTTTCACACGAGTCTCTAGCCCGTAGTCATGCCGAACAGTCAGACACATTGACTTGATTGTTTTGACAGCCTCATCTGAAAGGCCAGAGAAGGGGTCTAAGATGCTTTCCATATGCTCAGCTCAGTTCCTTAAGAGTGATCAGTTTACCCTGAACGTCACGGCGATGAATGATAGATTCGTCGACCTCTTCCAATGAGGCTATCCCGGCAGCGCCAAGGATTTCCGAAACAGAGCGTAGGGTATGCCTATGAAAGCTTTCTACTTGGACTGCTTTCACATCTACTACCAATCCACGTTGCCGAGAAGGGTCTTGAGTTGCAATACCAGTAGGGCAGTCGCCACCGCAGGATTGCGCCTGAATGCAGCCAAGGGAGAACATGAAGCCTCGGGCAGAGTTTACCCAATCAGCGCCGCTTGCAAGCAAGCGAATGATGTCGAATCCACTGATGGCCTTACCACTGCAAGCAATCCGGATCTCATCACGAAGGCCTGCCTCGATAAGGGCCTTCTTAACCAGCGCCAATGCATCACGCAGTGGCATGCCAATGTGATCGGAAAACTCTTGTGGTGCTGCACCGGTACCACCTTCGGCGCCATCGATAACGATGTAGTCTGGGTAGTTACCCGCTGACTTGAAGGTTTTGATCAATGCATGGATTTCGTCTGGTCTGCCCACACACAATTTGATTCCTACTGGCTTTCCTCCGGACAGGTATCGAAGCCTGGCAATAAACTGAATCAGCCCCTCGCTGCCAGAGAAAGCGCTATGGGTAGGAGGAGAGATGCAGTCCTTATAGGGCTCAACACCTCGGGCAGCAGCGATTTCCTTCGTTACCTTGCTCGCAGGCAGGATACCGCCATGTGCTGGCTTAGCCCCCTGGGATATCTTCACTTCGATCATTTTCACTTGATCGAGCAGGGCATTTTCGCTGAAAACAGCTTCATCGAACTGGCCTTGATCATTCCTGCATCCGAAGTACCCGGTGCCGACTTGAAAAACTAGATCGTTATCTACCTCTTTATGGTACCTGGATATCCCGCCTTCCCCCGTGCACAAATAGAAGTGGCCAGCCTGTGCCCCACGGGACAGCGCGCGGATTGCATTAGCGCTGAGGGCCCCGAAGCTCATCGCAGAGATGTTCAGGATCGATGCAGAGTAAGGCTTTGTGCAGTGTTTGGAGCCAACATTTACCCTCAACAGATCAGGGTTCAGCTCGGTAGGCGTCATGGAGTGCAAAATACACTCATGGCCAGGGCGATATACGTCTTTCAAGGTGCCGAACGACTTCGTCGCTTTGATGTTTTTGGCGCGGCGATACACCATTGCGCGCTGATCCCGAGAGAAGGGCACCTCTTCTTGGTCATTCTCCAGGAAGTACTGGCGAATTTCAGGCCTGATGTACTCAAGGAGATAGCGGAAACGCCCAATCAACGGGTAATTGCGCAGCACAGCATGCTTGTTTTGCAGCAGATCCTTTATGCCGAGCAGCGATAGAGCGAATACAGCGACAAGGATCGTGATGTTTATCTCATCCTTTCCGGAAAAGTGGAAATAGGAAAGAATGCAGAGACTGAGTACAACAAAATACAGCGGGAAGTAGCGCAAAATGGCCATCCTTTACGTAGGGAGTGCCATAATTATGCATATATTGACAGCGCCAGCAATCATGTAATTATTGACGTGACCAGCCTGATCGACCGGCCACGTCAGACCTACAGCTTCAAGCTAAGGTGCTTTCCAACTTCTGAAATAAGAGGGGCGGGTACATCATGCTCCTTGGCCAGTGACGGCCACCGCGAAACCGAATCGATAACCTCTTCAGTGATCGATTTCAGCATTGAGTGACCGAACGCCGATGAGATTTCTTTGAAGCTGAGAATGTCTTTGAGCGTGAAGTCATCCCGCTTTCCATTCAGCGACATCCAGTGCTTGTTTACCCAAAAGCTTCCTGGCTTGTAGCTGTAGGCAAGATCGTACGCTGGCGCCAGCCGCCACTTATGATCGGGCGTCATTTTGAAAGCAAAATTCTTGGAGTGATCATCGTGATTTCGAGCCACCACGTTGAACACCATTCTGCGCACCAGCTGCTTGGCATCATCAATCGGCAGCTTCAGCTTTCTGGCTACTCCGAAGAGTTCTTCGTAGGAGTAGGCGCCTGGTTTCTTGTAGTCGATATGGGCGATTCCGTTCAGTGTCTGAACATGAACCTTTTCGTTACCGATTCGATCAAACCGCTGGGTGATGAAATGCCGACGATCACCTTCTGGGAGCAGGTGAGAAGGCATCATGTCGATCCCACATTGGGTCGCCATCAGGTAATAGACATACTCCATGGCGCCGAACCCCATAGGGTCGCCAAAGGTCTGGCTGACGCGATCACTGGAGTGTACTCCGTCGAACTTCATCAGGTAGTGCGTAAAACCTTCTGGAGCGTTTACCTGACCAGAACGTACTTGGGTAAAGTCATCATTCAGCGCGAGTACTGCTTTTGGCCTGGCCCCGCCTGCACTCATCCCAACGGACAATAGCGCCAGCATCTCGTCTTGGCTGTTGGCGCCGTTGGGCTCCAGAACCGTCTGGAAGTTCTCACGCGCATCAACGACTGCTTGAGCCATCTGAATCAACTCTGAGATTTCCAGCTTTGCTGAGGCATTTAGCCCTGACTGGGAAATGATAGGGCGATACTCCAAGGCGCCCATGCCTCGCGTCCCGGTGTATTGCAGGCGCTCCAGTGGCGTAATCGACTCAGGTTGCCGACCGCGTCGGGCTACCCAAGCATTCATTACAGCATTGCCGAAGTCATCAGGCAGCGAGTCTGCAATGAGACCAGGCAAGCCTTTGAATGTCTCCGGATTGAGCGCAGGGAATGAGAATATCCGCGTCTTTGAGTACGGAGACATGTGTATCGGGCTGAGGTCGATGCCAGAGGCCGCAAAGTCGCGCGTATATTCGAAGTAGCCAAGCTTCTTCTCTTCGTCGAAGGATAGGGCGCCTACCTGTCTATTAGCGAGATACACCTCGATGGCGCTTACCATGAGCTATCTCCTTTATCAGGAAGCTTCGAATCACCAGAGGCTCTCTTACGCTTTTGGTTGTCGAGCTTCGCCAGCTGGATAGGGGATATCACCGGCTCAGGAAGAACCGCTTCAAGCTGGTCAGCTATGCCGAGTGTCTTGAGCAGAGTGACGAAGGTTTCCAAGGTCATTTTTCCAGTTGTTTCTGCGGAATAGACCGTCGACCTGGATAGGCCAGTGGCTTCGTAAATCTGGGTCTGCGACAGATCCTGGTTGAGACGTTCAGCTTTCAACCTGTGGCCGATCTCTTCGCAGATGGCTTTAACAGACATCGCTTCAAAGCTGTGTTCCATTATGACCTCTTTTCGAGTCAATACGCCTAAAAGCGGACTTAATGCATGGATTTCCATTCATTATAGGTGCGCTCTGAGTATTTATCAACGATTTCCGTTATGCACGGAAATCCGTACACAATAGCCATATATTAGCGTTATGCATTGATTTCTGTTCATTACACTGGTCGTTTTCTGAGTGCGTTCTGGATCGGGATGGCAGGCTGATGCCTCCAGGGTTCTCTCAGTGGGTGCTCATCAGATAAGCTGTAACCATGACCTGGCTCTGGAGGGCTTGAGTGAAAGAAATTGAAGTGAACACCACCAACGGTACTGCGTTTGGCTACGTAGTGCACAGCAGCAAAGAGAACATTCGCAATTACCTGTCCAAGCACATCGGAGAAGCCAACCTGGTTGCCAATGTGCTTGCTCGAAAAAACTGCAATGTTGCGATTCTCCGAAACATGTATGTCGATGAGGATTTTAGAGGAGAGGGTCAAGGTAATCTGCTGATGGTCGATTTCCTGGAGGAGGCCGGTCTTCACGAAGCTGAGTTTGTCATGCTGCTTTGTGACCGGGCGGAAGGCCAGATCAATGGCTTTAGCCTTGAGCGGTTTTATGAAGATTTCGACTTCGTAACAGCCGTCGCCCATTCGGATACGCCCCTGATGGTCGATTCCGAAGAAATCGCTGTCCTGATCCAAAAAGAGATCAAGAAGGATCGAGAGAAATCAGCTATCCTTGGGATGTGATTGCGAAAACCCTTTTTTTGGGGCGGCTGAACGATCTTTAAAAATCAATGACTTACGAGCACCCTTCAAAAAAGGGTATTTTGACCTGTGATTTGACAATTGATTGATTTACCAGGGTTTTTTGGTTTTTTGGTCTAGTTCACTGCCGAGTAGGCAGCTTAGAAATGGGCTTTACGCCGTATTGCAGTCACAGCGGGGTTCACTGCCGAGTAGGCAGCTTAGAAATGTAGAGAATATTTTGGGCGAGTTCTTCGCTCAGTTCACTGCCGAGTAGGCAGCTTAGAAAAACCATGCCGGGGCCTGCTCGCCCCGCTCCTGGTTCACTGCCGAGTAGGCAGCTTAGAAACGGCCCCTGCTGTCTTCCTGTTGCCGTACCGGGTTCACTGCCGAGTAGGCAGCTTAGAAAGCAAAGCGCTTTTCATCTTCAAGACTGATTGCGTTCACTGCCGAGTAGGCAGCTTAGAAATAGCCCAGACTGACAACGACGTTCATCGTTCGGTTCACTGCCGAGTAGGCAGCTTAGAAAAAGTCTCGACACGCTGCGGAAGCAAGCTTCCTGTTCACTGCCGAGTAGGCAGCTTAGAAAAGGCACACGCAAAGCCCTGGAAGCATGGGTATGTTCACTGCCGAGTAGGCAGCTTAGAAAGACTATTGTTTATTACGCTTCGCTTCATAAACGTTCACTGCCGAGTAGGCAGCTTAGAAAATGAGGGGCGCGCTGCCGTGAAGGGTTTTGTCGTTCACTGCCGAGTAGGCAGCTTAGAAATTCATCATCTTGGCGGAGGAGTCGGTCAGATAGTTCACTGCCGAGTAGGCAGCTTAGAAAAGCGCCCGCGCGGCTCATTCTGAGCTGGTCGCGTTCACTGCCGAGTAGGCAGCTTAGAAAAATTGGCGACGCGGGCTGGCACCCGCACACCCAGTTCACTGCCGAGTAGGCAGCTTAGAAAATAGAAGGCCCCGCCGTACTGCTGCGACTGGTGTTCACTGCCGAGTAGGCAGCTTAGAAAACGCTGGAGTGCATCAATGGATAGATCTGCACGTTCACTGCCGAGTAGGCAGCTTAGAAAGAAAACCAGCTTGCCCAGGCGCAGGCCGAGGCAGTTCACTGCCGAGTAGGCAGCTTAGAAATGTCTCAAGCGTCACAGCGACTCTAAACAGCGGTTCACTGCCGAGTAGGCAGCTTAGAAAGTGAACTTCGCGATGACGACTGCGGAATAAGCGTTCACTGCCGCACAGGCAGTTTAGAAAAACAGGCCTTTACCCACCGCTTGAAGGGGTGTTTTTTCTTGTTCATGAGGGCAATCAAAATATGGTTCCCCTGAGTGGTAGCGCTGGCTGTGCAGCCACACATATTGCGCCAGAAGAAAAGCCATACGCGTTCCTGCGCTTGCCAGCAGCAGGGGTCAAAGCCATCTTTATCGATGTAGATGATTCTGTATTTGCTCAAATCTTTTCCCCTGAGGGAGATCGGTTTTCAATATGTGGCGATAAGATCTTCGAGCCAGCTCACCTAGCCTGCTAATTCGGTTACGTGCAGATGATCAGACATCTCACATACCTCCTAAAAGAATTGCACGGAAGGACGGCCCTGTAAGCAAGTCTCCCACACTGAAGCGGAACAACCCGTTTGCCTACAATTTCCCTTCATCTGACCTTAGCTAGCTAGGTCTACGCAGCACCGCCGACAAATTTTCTGCTGTCGTGCCGAGGCATTGTATTCGGTTTATTGGATGGAATGAAGCGGGGACACTGCTGTCCCCCCCTTAATAAGCTGTAACCATGACCTGGCTCTGGAGGGCTTGAGTGAAAGAAATGCACAGGCAGCTTAGAAATGATGATCACGCCTTCTTCGAGATTGTCAGAGGTTCACTGCCGCACAGGCAGCTTAGAAATGAGACTAACAGGGGTAGAAAGCTGCAAACTTGTTCACTGCCGCACAGGCAGCTTAGAAAGATGAAATTCTCGTAATACTAGATTTGTGTTGTTCACTGCCGGGTAGGCAGCTTAGAAGCTAAGGTAAAAACTTTTATATTAGCATTCCATTGCTTGAAAACAATATAACCTCACGGAAAACCTGGTTCATTAGAAGGCTCTAAGTGCCTGGAAAAGCTCTGCCAAACAACCTCTCCAATCTGATCTAAACACTCTTTATCAGGAAGCAGTTCAGAAGGATTGCATTCTACCAGAGAGGGTAGAGCAAAGAGCCCTGCGCGGGGCGCGCTTAGAGATGAGGGTCTTAGCGTATCGTCCCAGTAGACCCCATCGATCCCTGGAATGGTCTTTGCCCACTCCAGTAGTGCGTAATCATGACCAACGACGTCCTGAGGCTTGAAGCCATGCAGGCGCTTTAGCTCATCTGTTGCAATGACCCTCGACACTATCTCGATAAGATCAGGGTCATCGCCTGATTCCAGCAATGCCTCTTCAAGGGTATTGAACTCCATGAAGGCTTCGCCGTCTTCGTCTTCATAGTGGAACTCGTACACATCCCTCTTTTCGAGGAGCCCTTTGTCGATACCCCACTGAATGATCTGCTCTTGCAGCCTTTTGGCGTGGTGGCTCTTGGATAGGAAGATGCTGTGAGAGTCGATCAGCTTAATCGCTGAGGTCGTTTTAAAAATCGGCTTGCCGCCATAACGCCCGATCTGAAGCCAGGCATTGGGGCAAGCTGACATGGAAAACAGATCACCCTCAAAACTAACCCCTCGTTCTCGTTTCTTCGATTCATCCAGAAAACCCCAGTGCCAAAGGGTGTTTGCGGTCAAAATAGGGAGTCTGAGATTTTTTTTCTGCATTTAGGCGGCTTCTTTCATATAGATGCTATTGCATAGGTTCAAATGCAATTAGCTACATTGCTACAATAACATATCACATTATCTTAGATGAATAAGGTGGCGTTATATATCTATGAAAGTCGATAAAATAGTCGTTGACCAGGTTGTTCTTGCCCAAGAAATGAAGGAAAGGTTTGTTGGTGCAGACCTTCCTATTATTGAAAATGGAACAATCAGAAACGCAGGACTGTACCTCGCAGCAAGAAGTGGAAATGAGGGCTGTATCGCCCTTTCAAAAGAAAAGGATGTTTTTAAGGAGATTTACGATCCCTTCTTTTATTTCCGTGATCGCAGCTTTGTTCCAATGTCATTCCAGACAATACAATATTCTTGCTTAAGTGAAGTCACCAAATGGGGCCTTGATATTCCCGAAGGGTATTATATTGGGGAAATCAAAAAAGATATAACGCTCAAAGTCCTAGACGATCATGGCTCTGAAAAAATTGCATCGATGAAGCATTATGTTAACCCTTTAGACAGCCAGCGAAGAAACAATCTTTTTGGAATGTTTGCTTTTCGACATCTAGCCCAAAGCCAGTATTTTAAAATGCTTTACCTTGATGGTCAGAGAGATGCAGTTAGGGTGGTAGATGCCTACGTTGAACTCATATCACCAGAGAACAAACTAGAAAGCGACAAGAGCGCAGGGGATCTGAGGCTAAACATTATAAATAATGTAGGAATAACATTGATTGAAAATCTGGGCATAAAAGTGCCACGAGAATACTATGTTATTTCAGAAAGCTCTCTTAACCATCTTCACGAGAGCGAAGCATGGAAAGAAGATGGGTTTAGGTGCTTGCCGATTAAAAATGATCTTATAAAGGTATCAAAAAAGGCAGATTTATTTGATTTTTCTGTCAAATTTAAAGACTCATCTTCTTATCGTAAGATGTTGGATATGAAAGTCGATTTTGGTCGTTTTTTCAACCATAACGCGAGTATAAAAAAATGCCTTACGCAGTCTATTAAGATTGGGCAGGAAGAGATTATTAGAGAGCTTTATAAAGAAAAAATCAAAGAATTTCCTTTTGAAGATGTGTACAAAATTGCCGCTTCTGTTGAACAGCAGGACGTATGGGATCTTGTCTATTCTGTTTTTCCTAATCAGGTTGGAAGGCTGAAAGAAAAAATATCCTCCAAGGCAAAAACAAAAGCTATCGAATTGGACTTTTCACTATGACGCAAAAGATAGAGTAGTAGCTGAAGATCATGAGTCATATCTCTTATCGTTGATTGATACCGGGCGCTACGCTCTCGCATTTCACGGGTCATCGGAAATCATCGCCCAGTTCAGTCCAGAGAAGATTGGACGCGGTGCAGACGCAAACGCATCATGGATGGGATCTTAGTATGGTTTTTGCCATTGACACTAATCCTGAATGTGCTTATGGTTGCAGTGTACCAGACGCAAAGGAAGTGTCTATTGGATCTTATACGCGCTGAGCGCATTGTGATTAAACCCGGTCATGTGAACCATGCGGCGTGTAAGCGCTACTGTGGCGCTGCTCGCCGGGTCTACAATGCTGCGCTGTACCAGATGCGGCAGGCACTCTTTGCTGAAGCGCCAATTTCAGCCAGCCAGGCTG
>AZIJ01019259.1_pt1 | contig 26447 bp, 51 predicted proteins | sample 359151 | NCBI WGS metagenome assembly AZIJ01 (sample SAMN02429718, study PRJNA222666) | marine sediment metagenome | biome: Sediment sample; isolation source: enrichment culture of sample MGS-ElMAX(UA) from oil contaminated site at the... | place: Egypt: El Max | collected 2013-01-23 | depth 9.22 m m | reverse complement strand
AGGTAGAAAGCTTGTACAATTGTGAGTCGTAGATGCTTCGACCGTCAGTGGTGCCGAAGTCAAAACGATAGGCATCAAGAAAAGTTGTCACACCCATATAGGGTGTACTTTGCGCGCCCTGCGACTGCCACCTATGATGTTTTAGGTTAGGCCCTGATTCTGCAGTGTTTGCTTGTATGCTCGCAACCAGTTCGCTGTACGTAAAATCGTTATAGACATCGTAATACCTGAAGTATTTCCCCGAAGAATTTGACTCAGGGAGAACCAGAGTGCTATCCCCCTCGCCCGCAAAAACGGAGTTGTCACCGTCCGCTTGAGCTGAATCGATGATCATCGAAGACGTTGAGCCAGCTTTTGCTACGTCCTGTCCTATTTGACACTGACTGGCCCAGACTATGCTTGTTTGCAAGCGGCTTAAGGTTGGGTGCGGCTGGCTTTGCCCGCTACCAAAGTCAATAAAATACACTGGAAGGGCGCCGTTAGGCTTTTCGCCGAACCTTGATAGCGAATCCGATATAACGAACGTTCCATTACCGTTGTCGGTCAGCGTGAACCCAGATTCCGCCGTAAAACCAGCAACTGAGCCGCCACCCTGCCCCAAAGCCAAAGACAGAGCCCTGGAAGCGGTGATGCTGGCAGGAGAATCAGAAGTCAGAGTCATTGCGCATTCATCCTCTGCACTTTCGCGGCCTGGTCTTTGTCCCAAGCCTGAATGTCGTCTTTGTCACCTTCGCACGCCAGAGCCACGGCTTTCACGCGCTCTGCCCAGCTGGGGCACTGATCAATTTGCTTCGAGGGCGCCGGCAGTTCACGGTCAATCAGATACTCTGCCGGTACTGCTTTTCGGACGTACTCGGTCCGGGTCAGATACTGTGTGCTGCCGCATGATGTCAAAAACACCATCAGGCCACAGATACTCAGGGCCGCTACAAGGCGCATCTTTTACCAGCTCCTCCAGCCTGCCCACGGTCTGGGCCAGCCGATCACTCAAATCTTGTTCGCGTTTGGACCGGACAACAGAGCGATCATTGAGCCAGCGGATATCGGCCTGTAGTTGATCGATCTGTTCCAGGTTCTTTGTGTTGGTTATCTCAGCCTGGCCCATGGCTTGCGTCAGCTTGGCGTTTTCAGCCTGCTCCGCGTCAAGCGCCTGCATCAGCGCCCAGATAGAGCCAGCCATCAGGAACACCAGCACGGCGATACCGCCGGCCAGATAGGCGCCGGCTTTGGTTTTGAGGGCCTGAAGGATCACTTCAATTTCTTCGTGAAGAAGTCTGTCAGCAGCTGCTTGACCTTTTCGGCGCCGAGGTGGGCAACCATGCCGGAGCATGCCACCGACAGCCCGGGCGTCCACTTGAACAGATCAATGCAGATCATGTAGGTCACGAACGCAAAGAAGCCTGCCGAGGTGACGGACAGCGTGAAGGCGGCCAAATCCCACTTTCGGGAACCGTTCTTCACCTCCCCTAGATAGGCAAGGCCGCCACCAAACACGCCAACAATCACAGCCAGAATGGCGTCCCAGTATTCAGCCACTTTGGCAATGAGAATGGCGATGGCTTTTTCGGGCATCTTCTGCATATCCGTATCCGGTGAATGTTCAGGCAGCCGGATAGGCTTGCCATGAGAGTTGAAAGTGAGGGCCATCCTTGAACGACTCCCAGTCACCGCCCCACTCTATGGCCACACCGAGTTCATCGGCAGCCTGCTTCATGGCGGCGGCAATCTTGTGGTACAACGGCCAGTCCCAGCGGATACCACCAGTTACCCAGGCGCCGAGATCGACAGCGTGGCCGGTCAGGTGGCGGCTGTTCATCGTGGTAGTGGCGCCAGAGGCGAACAATTCCTTTTGGCGGGACTGAGAGCGCAACCCTTCCAGAACTGTGAAGTCCACCTCAGTGATCTGGATGGCGCGCTCAACAACGGAAACAAGGGCGTCATGCACTCCAGCCAGTCGGCCGAGTGACCGTGAGCTGAGCTTGAAAGGCATACCAACCTCCAGAAACAAAAAAAACCACCGCAAGGGTGGCAGGGGTCTGCTGGCGCAGATCGTCAGGTATTCGGGCTGGCCGCGCTGAACGGGGCCGTAACTCCTTCTGCACTTACGGGCTGGCAGATGAGCAATAAAAAACCCGCAGACCTTGGGAGGACGCGGGTTTTTCGGGGACAATTTTTCAGATTATTTTTAAGTGTACTCGCTGGTCATTGAGAGTCAAGCGGCAGCGCGCAACTCTCGCATGATTTCGACCAGAGCCTGGTACCCCGCACTGATCCGGTTGCGAAACGTCCCGGGTGCAATGCCCAAATACTGCGCGCACTCAACGTCGCCCCAGCAGATTTCGTAGCGTTGCTCGCTGATCGGGTCGAAGGCCGCGCGCGGGCGATTTCGATACAGGCGTTCCACGCATAGAGCGTTGATCAGATCGCCGTCCAGCTGAGTCACGATATCCCTGGCTCGTATCATCCAGTCCGTGGCGTGACGTATCCGCATCCGGTCAACCTTTGCAGCCAGCGTGCAGAAGCCTGAAAATCCCGAGCCCTTGGGAATGTCGCCGTGAAAGTCCAGGTACAGGCCCATCATGCTTCGGCCCTCACGGGCAATACTCTCGCCATCTGCATCGCAGAACACATAGTCCAGGTATTGCTCAACCAGCCTCTCAGCGTCTTTGCGCCACAGTTTTTGCTCTGCCGTCTTCCGGTTTTGCTCAGCCATCACCCGCCCCTCATGCTGTTATACATCGCCCGAATCTGCTTCTCGTCATCCGCTGTTTGTTCTTTCAGCCAGGCTTCCAATTCCTCCCGGGTAATGCGCTTCTCCCGGTATTCACTCCACTTCATGCGCGCCTGGGCCTCGATGGGCACAGGTTCAAACCCCTCAAACCGTTCACCGAACCGATCCCGGCAGCTGCGTGCGGCTTCTTCCAGGCTTTCACCTGTGAGCATGACCGAGCGCTTGCCATCGACTATCGCCGTTAACTGAATCACTTAACCGCCTCATCTCCCTTCTTCCATGCCAGATAGTCCTCCGGGTAGTGGTGCATAATCTGGCCGAGACTATCCGACTCAACGAGAATCCCTCTCGCTGCGCCTACATAGTGAAAGAAGCCATCTTTGCCGAGGCGAAATATAGGTCGCTTGCGCCACACATGAACCAATCTGTACTGAACAAGCGGGCCGTTTGTGGTTTTCATCGCCCCACCCCCACTTCTAGCCACCAGCCGAGTGTTATGGTCATGCCGCTTGCTCCCGCTTCACTTCGATTAGTTCCCGAATCGTATTCACCGCTTCGCCGCTCTTAATCAACTCGCCAGCCGTCCGGTAAATCGTCCAGCCCATGCGCTGGGCTTCCTGGTACTTCTTCAAATCCTCAATGAAGCCCTTGCCTCGCGTATGGCGCCCACCTACCCAGGCACCGCCCTCGACCTCGACGGCCAGCATTAAATCAGGCCACGCGAAATCGAAACGCCAGTCTTTCAGTCCGGTCTCCAGCAATCTTTCGCGCAAACCTTTGCCGGGTCCGCCTGCCGCCATGGCGGCAAAGCGGTATTCCCTTTCGGGCATCGGCAACTTGCACGCCTTAACCTGAATCAGTAACGCCTCTTCCAGTGCACTCACGCCACCGCCCTCCGCTCCAACAACTCCTTGCACAGCGCCAGCAATTCCTCCTGCCTGCCGTACAACTTCTCAAAGCGCGCCTTCCACGGATGCACGGCTACCAATCCCGGCATTCCGGTGCCGTCCTGATGATGGCCCGCGCAAAGTCCGAGAACCTTCATATGCGCGCCTGGCTTAGTTCTGCCATCTATGTGATGAATGCTGACTTCCGGGTTATATCGACCATCCAAATAACACGCGATGCAGCCAAGAGACGCTATACGGTTTTGAAACCGCTTCTCCTCCGCGGTTGGCTTGCGCCCTTTCATGCGCAGTTCCTCCAAGTTTTGTTTCGGCGGATTCTTGATATGTGGCTTTCGCTTATACCTGTCAGCTTGGAAAGCTCTGTCCCGGTAAATCCTTTGGCCTGCCGAACCATCTGTATCTGTAGCGGCGAATACTTAGCCATAGCGTGATCCTCGCCTTCCGCGTATCTGCCGTGCGATTTACGGTCTCTCATGTTTTCAAGGTGAGTTCCCCATACAAGGTTGCCCGGCTTGTTATTTCTGCGATTGCCATCCAGGTGCCGACAAACTTCACTCTTGCTGGGAAGGCGGTCGAAAGCGCAAAGAACCATTGTGTGAACCCACACCTTTCTCTTTTTTCCGCCTATGCTGAGATGAACGCGTAAATACCCCTTTTCTTCCGACGGACTTAGAATGCGCGCCGGATACCTTTGTTCCATCACGCCTCCGTACCGTGTTCGCTTAATCACCGTCCTTGGCTTTGACCTTATTCGGCCAAGCGTCGAGGCCTCGTAATTGCCGCCGAATCCGCGAACTTCCTGCCAAGTCTCTGAGTTACCTTTCACACCTCACCCCGCTCATCAAAAGCCGTCGCAGCATAGGCGCGCCACGTTGGCTGGAATTCGGTTTCGCGGTTCTCGATCTGCTGGATCTGCCCGCCGTTGGCCAGGAAGTCCCGGGTTAGCAGCTCAATCTCCGCACTGTCGGCCCGCTTATTCCGCTTGCGCGTCTCACCGCTGCCGATGCTCGGCGTGTGCACGCGGGCTTTCATCATTCGCTTGAAGTCGGCTCGGTTCACTCCGATTCCCTCCGCTCCTGGCTGATCTCGCGCTGCTTGGCGGCACGCTCTCGCCGTCTGTTCAGTCGCTTGTTGTAGGCGTTGTAACTGCGCCCGGCGCATGGGCGGCGGCTCCACAGGTCGTGGCCGAGGTGCTGCCGCTTCTGGTCTTTGTGGTGATGGGTTCTACTCATCAGCTTCACCTGACTTAAACGCTCTCCAATTCCCAACGCCAAGCCAGTAGCCGCCCGGCCCCTCAATCGTTGATTTCGCGATGATTTGTGATCGCCACTGGCCAAGGAAAAATCTGGGGAATTTTCGAGCAGGCATGACAACATCGTTCTTGCGGGCAACAGCTCTGAAAAAGCGAGCCACGCTGCAAGCTCTTACGAAGGCGCAGGCCACCTCTACTGCGAGCCTGCCCAGCCCAAATGCCATGGCGCCAATTGCCAAATACCCGATAAGCAAAGCTGCAACATTCAAAACTTCGATACCCTTCATGCCGCCCTATCCTCCCGCTTCGGCCATTCGGGACACTGAATCCCTAGCTTCTGCCCCAGGTGCCGAGAAAGCACCGCGTGAATCTCTGTCGGCTCAACCGTGGTGATTTCGGTGGTGCTGCGCTTGTCGGTCATGGCGATCTGGATCGGGCGCCAGAGGTGTTCCTTGACTGATTCCTGAGTCCAAGGAATGTCAACGTCCTGCCGCAGCGTCTTGCGCATGTCGTACCCGGCATCGTTGAGCGTGTCGGCCAGCCATTGGCAGAACAGGTGCAGCGCCCGGTTTTGCGTCAACGTCCGCTGCTTCGCCTTGCGCCGGAACTCCACCTCGACGTATTTGTTCTCGCGCCACATCTCAGCCAGTTTGCGCTGGGCTTGAGCGAGGGCGATTTCTGAGTTGATGATCAGGGTGTCAGTCACTTCTCGCCTCCTTAGATTTCTTGTCATAAGTGAGCGCGGTCTGGATGCCGACAACCACCCAAAAGCACACCACACAGAAAAGCGCGAACCTGGCTGGATAACCCCAGGCCGCAACGCTCCAATACTCGTTTGTCCACGCAACAAAGCAGGCTAGAGCGGCCATGAAAGCGTAAGAAAGAAGCGAGGCCGCTGCCGTGCAGGTAAGCGCGAGAAAGCAGATGTACAGTTGCCGCTTCATGCTGCGCCTCCAATGGCAGCGACAACGCCAGCCAGCGCATAGAACGCGAATATTCCGGACGCCCAATAAACCCGGTCCTTGAACGAAAAGCCGCACAGGAAGCTGGCGACCATGATGTAAAACAACAAATCCCAGGAAACGATCACGCCAGGCCTCCCATCAAAATTGAACTCGCCTGCGCTGCCACCAGCACTCCGAAGAAGACTGCAAAGCCAGCCTCGCCCCTTGCGATCGCGTGACCGCAAAAGCCGGAGCCTGCAATCAGATTGAAGATTTGAAGCGCTGTCACGCAGCCCCCTGCGGCCCAGGCCACCCATCAGGACAATAACCACCGTGCGCCCGCTCATACTTGCCGTATCCGTCCACGCGGATCTCCCCTGCCTCTCTCATCCGCTTGAGGACGCCCATGGTTCTCAGGTCATCCATGCCGATGATCTTGGCCAGCTCCTTTCTGTACAGCGCCTTGATCGACAGCGCCGTGAGCATCTTTTCTTCCGGTGTCATTACTGATTCCTCCACTTACACCCGGCGCACCCCTCGTCAGACGCCCTCTCGCTGTATCCACAGCCCATCTTTTTCCAAGGGGTCTGCACCATTACCATTCTCGGCTTGCCGTCCTCCCAGCCGTCCTGCGCAGGGTATGAGCCAAACTTATCGGTAGCAGGGCGGTTTATGCAGTCGTGCTTATGATCTACTGCGTTCATCGGGCTACCTCCGCTCTCATAATCACCACGTCCACGGACGCACCACGAAACTGGTTTTCGTAGACCTTCGACCAGGTCAGACTCATGCCGGGCAGCAGGTCTTTGCCTTTGGCGCTGGCCGGAAGAATCGCCACCAGAACACCATCGGGACGCAGCATGGTTGCCGCGTGCTCAATGTGTGCCTGCCAGCGGCCCTGGCTGTACGGAGGGTTCATAACGATGCGGTCAAACTTGGATACGCTGGCCAACTTCAGGAAATCACCGCGCTCGACGTAATAGCCTTTTGCCTCCAGCACATCGGAGTGCAGGCTGCTGACTTCTGCGCAGGTGATAGAGCAACACGGGTACATCTGGTCGGCCAGATTTCCGATACCCGCTGACGGCTCCAGGCAATCATGCTCCGGGCCGATCCCTGCCAACTCCACCGCATCCCGGGCAATGTGCTCCGGAGTCGGGTAAAACTGGTGGCTTTTCTGGTCAGGGATAACGCCGGTGCACACGATCTCTTTGATGACCGGGTCCGGGTCGTAGTCAAACTGATACCAGTTGTATGCGTTGGCGCTCTGCTTCACGCCACCCAGCAGCTCCAGCACCTGCTCAACCTCGGCGATTACATGCTTGTCCTTTTCGTGGGATTCGATGCGGACAGCGTTCGGAATCAGCCGGCGGCTACGCTCTGCGGTGTCATAGGCCCGGCCAAGGCGGTGAAGCACGTCCAGAACCGCGAACGGCAAAGGTCTTTCCATCAAGGTAAATTCTTTTACCTTGCGCTTCGGCTTCTGACGGAACCGAGACGGAATGGCGGTCGGGTACAGGTGGTGCAGGATCTCATTCAGGCGCCACGCCATATCCGGGTGTACTTCCAGGTGGGCGTTGCCATTCATGTAGCAGCGAATCCGGAGCGCCCCGCCGTCCACCGGTACCCACTCGCCCCGATGATTGGCCCGGGCAATCTCGACAACCCGGTTGCTGGCGTTCCAGTCTGGCTCATCGCGTCCCATGAATTTCGCAATCACCTGGCGCAGATCATTGAGGTGGCCGGTCTGGCTGCGGGAATAGCTGCCCCAGTCATTGGTCACGCCGGTCAGGATCATGCGCTTGCCGAATCCCTCCGGTTGATTGGTGACGTGCGTCTTGCTCAGGGCCCGGAAAATGCCGTCTACCTTCTCGGCAAGAAAGTCCATACGCTGGGCCAGAAGATCCGCCAGAGTGGCGCGAACGGCGCTTTCCTCAAACTCCGGCGCCTTGTGACCGTGAATCAGTTCGAACCACTCTTCCCGGCGCTTCGTGGGCATGAAGTCCAGAACGTCCGTCAGGCTCAGAGCTCGATGCCAGTAGCTTGCATCCAGTGCAGCCAAGCCTGACTCCAGCTTGAAGCTCGGCGTATTGCCTGCCTGGTGGTGCTGCCGCTTGGCGGCATCCTCGAAATACGAAATCACCGACCGGAAATCCTCACCAGAAACATACTCCACCACGCGCTCCATGCGCTGGCGCTCTTCCCGGTACCGGCCAATCAGACTATCCACCATGTCCGTGCTGGCCGGGGCGAAGAATTGTGATTCGGTTATGGCTTGCACTTTTGCGTTCATGCCGCCACCTCGCTCATCCACCCACTCAACCGCTCTCTGTTCAGCTCTTTGCGAATCCAAACCGGCACCCGCTTGAGCTCATACTTGTAGATGGTTGAGCCATCCAGCTGCTTGATGGGCTTGGCCGGTGGAATGTCGCAGTGGTAGTCGTTGCGCAACTCCCGAATCCGGGCAGTGACTGCGGTATCTGAGGCAAGCCCGGCCTTGCGGCGGATTTCGCCAGCGGTCATGGGGCCAGCCTTGTGCATGGCGCGTAGGACTTTTCCGAGCTTGGTTTCTTTGCTTGGGACTCTCATGCCGCAACCTCCTGCGCAAACCAGACAGTTGAATCCACTTCCAGGTACACCTGATGCGTCAGGATCAGGAACGCCAGGCATTCGCACAGCAGATCAAGATCACAGAGGATGATCGCGTGCAGTTGATCGATTGAACGCGGGCCTTGTTCGTGCAGGATGCAAAGGATTTCTTCGTTCATGCCGCCGCCCTCCGAGACTTGATCAGGCAGTCGAGGTAGTCATCACCGACCTGGCCGCTGACGTACACTGATACTTTGAAGCCCTCCCGGTGCAGTCGTTTGGCCAGCGCATAAGCCGCAGCCTGACCGGTAAAGCTGGCGTCGTTGTCGGCATAGATCGTTACCTGCTTAATGCCCTCGGGCGGCTGGAACGTCTCGATACCGTGCGCACTGACGCAGGCCCAGCAGGGCAAGCCCTCCCCTTCCATGACAGCAAGCGCGTTTTCAATCCCTTCGGTCACGGCGATATGCTCGGCAACCGGGGCCAGTCGAATTGCGCAACCGGTGATGGTGTTGATGGGCGGCAGAACGCGTTTCTGAACGGGGACGTTCGCTTTTTGGCCGTCCGGCGTTAGGTAGGTAATGTGGAACGATTCGGTCTTGCCTTGGGCGTTTTCGATCTTGGCGACCATCGCCGGAAACTGGCCGACAAGTCGCGGCTCGTTAAACTCGTCAGCCTCGTAATAACCAAGGCTCGGATGCAGTCGCAGGGCATAACCGGCAATGCCCTGGATGCCTCGGCTTCTGAGGTAATCCGCCACCGGGTCATGCTGGCTCAACCGCTGCAACGCCTTGCCCACGTTGCGCAACTTCCTGCGCGGGTTGCCCTTGCGCTTTGGCTGCTCGGCCTGTATGTCGGTGTTCTGGCAGATTTCGTCGATGCGCTTGGCGATCTCCGAGAACTCTTGACCTGTCACCGCCTCGATCAACTTGAAACCGTCGCCAGAACCACACTGGCCGCAGATATAGGAGCCGGTGCCTTCTTTGTTATCGAACCGGAATCTGTCGTTACCGCCGCAGGCTGGGCACGGGCCGTGCTTGTTTACCAGGTGGCGAGCGTCAACGCCGAACTCCGGCAGAATGGCGTGCCACTTTCCTTTTGCAACTTCGCGGGTGGGCAACTTCATGCGGCAGCCCTCCCTGCTTCACGGCGCTTAGCTGCCTTAATGTTCAGGTGGCGCACAATGTTCAGCGTCTGCTGGCTTGGCGCTTTGCTTTGAATCTGCTTCGTATTGCGAGGGGCGCGGCCAGCGTACTCCTGGCACTTGAAATAGGCCCAGCCAGGCTTAATACCTTTCGCCTCCGCGTAACCCTTCAGCTCGGCATACAGGCTGGCCAATTCCTCCGTGCTCCACTTCTCTTTCGGCGCGTTGTCCTTGGTGATTTCGTACAGCTCTCCTTCGACAACCTCCACGTCCTGACGAACTTCAGGCTTGAATCCGCAGGCCGGGCAAACGTGTTTCGTGCTCACGTGGCCACAGCTGGCGCAAGGCTTTTCAACGGGGTCTTTCTTGTCCCGCTCTTTGCGATCAAGGTTGCGGCTGCTTTCGCCGTCGTGCAGCTCCTGGGGTAGCGGAGAATCAGGCAGGCCGTTGCGCAGGCAGTTGCCGGCGTGGTCAATGATGATACAGTTGTGGACTAATCGTCCGTTTGCGGTAAATCTCTGTAAGGGCCCTGCATTGACGATGTCCCATACTTCCCTTTCGGCTTGTGGGACGGGGTATTCCATCGCTCCACAATTTCTTCGTCCGAGAATCCCTGAAGAATAAACCTTGTAAGCGTCGAGTCCGCGTACCGGACGTGCGGGAAGTTTTTCCGGAATGCCAGAAACCTTTCCCTGCCTTTCGCGCACCTGGTGTTGTTCTGATTCTCTACTGGATGAGCCCAGCGCAGATTCCCTGGCTCGTAGTGCCCGCTGTTGTCTATCCGATCCAGTTGCATGATCCTGTCTTCCGGGATTCCAAGATTTTCGGCCACCCATTTTGCAGCCTGATTCGGGCTCTCGAACCTGAACTGTATTCCTCGCGCCCCGTACCTCTCGTATGCCGAATTCGCCGGATTGTTGCAGCGTTGCTGCTGGCCCTGGCAGCGTTGATACAGCCATCGCGGGACTACCACAGGCACCCTTGGATTGCATGATGGACAGGCTTTCGTATTCGGCCGCTTCCTCATGTTGTGGTACCTGGCCATGAACACATGACCGCACCTCTCGCACGAAACCTCTACCAGAAGGTTGTACCCAGAGCCTTCCGTCTTCCTCGAAACAATTTTCAGAGAACCGAATTTCACGCCCACCAGATCCTGTCTCAGCAATCTTGAGTCGTCGATGAGCCGCTTCTGAGATTGGTTTCCAGCCTTCACTTGTCATCACCTCGTGGTCAGGAGTTGCAACTAGGCCGTCGTACTCAATTACCGGCTGAACGCCCCGGCAAACAGCACCGCCATGCTCAACAAAATGTACTCCGTCCCAAACCTTGTGGTCAAGTGTTACATGCTCAATACTTACTAAACCTTTGTCAGTCAAAACCTGCGTGCCCGCTGCCAGACAATCCTTTTTGCCTTCAGCGGTGCGCAGCCCGCGGCCAATCATCTGGATATGCAGCATGAGCGACTTGGTAGGGCGCGCCAGGACAACGCAGCCGGTTTCGGGTGCATCAAAGCCCTTCGTCAGGACAGCGACGTTGGACAAAACCTTGATCTCGCCGCGACGGAAGGCATTGATGGTTTCTGTGCGCCCTTCCTTGTCGGTGTCGTAGCCGTCGATATGCGCGGCGGCAATACCCACCTGACGGAACCGGTCGCACAAGGCGCGGGAGTGTGCCACGTTGGCCGCGAACACGATTGTCTGCCGGCCTTCTGCCAGCTTCAGCCACTGCTCAACAACGTCGCCCATCAGCCCGTTATCGCCCATGACTTCTGCAACCGCGTCCGCATCCCAGTCGCCGGATGAGTTGGTTTTGACACCTTTCAGTTCTGGAATGTTTGGCGCGTAGCAGCGGGCCCGGCACAGATAACCCGCCTCCATCAGATCCGCTGTGGTGATAGTGACGACCAAGCGGTCAAAGATTTTGCCCAGCCCCTTGCGAAACGGGGTAGCGCTCAAGCCAATCACCGGCACGCCGTTCTCTTTACACCACGAAATAATGTCCTCGTGCGCCTGGTGCAGAACGTGTGCCTCGTCGATGATCAGCAGGTCGGGGCGAATTTCGTCCGGCATCTGACGCCAGCGCCGGCCTAGTGTCTGAATCGTGGCCACCTGAACCGGGGCCGCGTAGTTGGTCATGATGTGGTCGCCCTGGATAACACCTACCCACATACCGTCATCCATAAACCGCTTAGCGGCCTGATCAACCAGCTCCAGCGAATCCACAATGAAGAATGCCTTTTTGCCCTTGGCGCACGCGCCCTGTTTGATGGCCGAAGCGATGGTGGTCTTTCCTGATCCGGTGGGAGCCATAAGCATTTGAGCCATTGCGCCTGAACGTATGCCCTGGCGTAGCTCGCTCAAGGCTTGTGCTTGGTACTGTCGTAGCTGCTGTGCCATAATTACCTCGTCACTTGGAGCCCGATCTGTTGCCTCGCCAAAGGTGGATCGGGCTTTTTTGTGTCTGGCGATCACTGGTCGTCGGTCGGCAAACTTTCGATCAGTGGTCGCCCCTTCCCCAACCAGAGGTCAGGGTTTCCAGAAGCCGCGTACATCCGGCTCCTTTTCCGCCTTCTTCTGTCCAAACTTGGCGTCAACCATCCTCATGGCGGCTGCTGCCGAGTAGCCCTTGCCAATCAACCAGGCGTGATAGCCTTCCGGGTCTGGCTTTCTGTGTTTCGGGGCGTGCTTTGCCATGTTTCCTCCCGGTCATCACCGTGTGCGCGTTCAACATCAACCTGGGTGGGGCTTTTGTTTGTGGGATATGGCCGCCTCAGCCCATCCAACGAATACAGCAAGATCAGAGGGACACCCCACAGCAAAATTCCAATCTGAGTTGTCTTCGTGAGCTCTATCTACTGGGTGAATCAGGCGACTCAACAGATTGCTAACCCCGTCTCTGTCCCTGAAGCATGTGAGCTCTCGCCCACTAACCTCACGTGTCCCCAGCTTTGGCAGAAGGCAGTGACTCGTACCTTCTGCACGGCAAGTCCCCTTTCGCTAGTTCCCGCCTTGCTGTCCTCAACGGCATCCGTCTTTACGCCGATACAAGGGCTCAGTTCCCGGTCCTTCGGGTGGCAAGTTCCTCAGTCGGGTGGTTAGCCCTTCCTACTGCTTGCCAGGGGGAGAGCGGTAAAGGCCGCGCTCACTTCATTTCGTCTCGAATCCGTAGAAAGGGCCTCAGTCAGAAGCCCTTTCCGGCTTCGCCCTGGCTTCTGGCCGCCAGGTGGCTCCGGCGCGGTTACATGGCTGCTCTCCCGGTTGGTTGAAATCAGTCTCATGTTCAAATCGGCTATGCCGTCACCGCGTTAAGCCCTCGCGGGGCGCTGCCCCCAGGGCTCTAGCCTTTCGGCCAGCTACTGCACTGGTCGTGTGCGCCATCCGATAGGCGCTTGATGCGGCGGCCGGTAACGGTGTTTATCCAGCTATTCCGCCTGTTCACCGCATCTGCGAAGGGCTCTTGCTACGCCTTTACCGGCCTCGCTTTGAGGCAAGCAACCCTTCCAGATGCGCCCTGAAACAGGGCAAATAAGTTCCCGTCAGTCACTTTTGGGTAACCGAAAAGTTCTGACCTCTCCTCGCTTACGTCGAATCTTCAGACGGTCAGACAGTCCCTTTAGGGCCAGGCGCCGCAGGGCTTCTTCTTCCGAAATACCTTCTTCTTCCGCGTATCGCTTTAGCTGCTCACTTTCCCGCTGTGAAAGCATCGTTGTTATGTCCGGCATAGAACCACCGAGTTACTTGAAAGTGAGTGTTTAACTGGCGCGAGCCTCGTTATGCTTGCCGGACAACATCTCGCGCAGCTTCTCCATGGCCAGCTCGCGCAGATAGGCGCTGGGCTGCTCACCAGCAACCCCGGCAGCCATTTCAATCAGCTGGCGCTGCTCGTCGTTCAGCGAAACCTTGTACGGGTGCTTCTTGATGTGTTTCGGGTCTGAGTACATCCTGGTTACCTCACGCTGCCTTTACTTGCTTGGGCTCGGCTGTCAGAGCCCCGTCCGTGATCTTTTCAAGCTGAAGCTGTCGCAGCTCGGGAACTTGGTCGCCCCAGTCGTAAACCGCCTGAGTGCTGATACCGAGAACCCGGGCCAGCGCAGCAACAGATTTGAAGTGAGATATTGCTTGTTGCTTGGTCATAACGGCCTCCGTTCTATATGCGCTATACAAGCACACTTGTATTGCAAAGGCAAGCAAGGTTTCAAAGCAAACTTGTAAAATTTCGCCTATGACTACACAAGCCGCACGACTCAAACGATTAATGAACGCCAGAAACGTCCCCGAGCGACAGCAGCGGAGACAGCTGGAGAAAGTCACTGGGGCGACCTATGAGGCCGTCCGGCAATGGTTCGCCAATGACGCCGACAACATAAAGTCCGAATATCTGAACAAGATTGCGAAGACCTACAGCTGCCAGCTTGAGTGGCTTGTAAGCGGATCGGGGCGAATGGATAGCGGCGACAAGTACGGCAACGGAAGAGAGGTCAACCCCAATTCTCGCAAACTACCCGTGTTAGACTACATACAGGCGGGCAATCCGAAGCCGGTGGTAGAGAGCTACCAGCCTGGCGCCGGGATGTCCGAAATATCTGTGGATAGTGAGCTGGAGCAGGAGTTAGGCATGGAGTCGTTTGCCCTTGTGGTGAAGGGTAATTCCATGGCGCCAGAGTACAAGGAAGGTGACATTGTTGTTGTAGATCCGAGCGTTAAGCCGTGGCCAGGGGATGTGGTGGTTGCAATGCTCGACTCGGAACATGAGGCGACAATAAAAAAATATCGGTCACGAGGGAATGACGAGGCCGGGCACCATGTTTTTGAGTTGGTACCACTGAACGAGGACTATCACGTAATAACGGTTTCTTCGAGCAACCCCGGGCACATAGTCGGCACGGTGGTTGAACATAGAAGAAACCTCCGCCGAAGGCGATAGCCAAGACGATTCGAGAGGCCCGCACCCGCGGGCTTTTTTATTGCCTGAAACTTTTTTTTGCAAGTTTGCTTGCATCTCAAAAACAACCGTGCTTGAATAAATGCAAGTCAACTTGTGTTTAGAGGCAACGGTATGACCACCCTGACCAACAAAACCCGCACCACCAAACCCAGCTTCATGCGTCGCCAGGGAGGCATTAGGGGCGCGACACCAGTTCGCCCCCACTTTTTCCCTGAGCTGGCTGAGGTTGAGCCGAAGACCGCAGAGCAGCGGATTGCCGAGTACCGGGAGAAGCAGCGCAACAACAGCCAGGCCCGCGAGTTCGAGCGGTTCTTCGGGATTATCAACTGCATCAATGATCACTTTGCCGCTGAGGCTGAGGCCGTCATTGACTGGTCTGCTCGCCGGATGATCGTCACCGTCGATCAGGGTGGCAAAACCGTCTATTCGGCAACCGCCGAAATGGATAGCCCGGCCATCGAGGCAAAGATCCGCCTGATTCGTCACGAGCTTGAGCAGATGAAAGTTGCGGCCCTGGTTGGGCTCAAGGGGGCGGCATGATTTCAGATCACATGAAGCACTACATGGAAACACTGCTACGCCCGGGGGAGAGAATCAACTGGTCGCTTTATCCGTGGCCCAAGCCAAAGGTGGGTGATTCGGTCAGAGCAGTCGTTCTATTTGACCGCGATCCCGGCGACACGCTGGACGAACCAATGCTCGAGCGGAAAGTAAGTGACTGCACGGTCTGGGGGGTCTTCGATTCAGACCACGAAGAAGGTGTTTCCTTTGTGCATTTCAGGGACGCCGACGGCCTTCCGTTGCCGACCGAGATTTCTAAGTCGGCGAAATACGAACACCAGCAAACCTGGGCCGGTGTTGAGGTTTGGTATGACCATAGAGCCCCATCCGATCTCATTCCGTGTGAGGCCATACAGAGAGCGTTGCTTCACGACTACGCCGCAATACTGGCTCGCCGCTCCGAAAACATCGAAAAAGGGCTCTACTCATGAACGTTTCAATGCACGAAGCAACGGTCGTCAGAGCCCACACGCTCAGCCCGATGAATGAAGAGATTGTCGGCTACGCAACCTTTCAGGAGGCCGGACGGGCTGCAACGGCTGAGCTGTATTTCAGCGGCTCAGAAGCCTGCCAGAAGGCGGCTGACGCCTTGGCTGAACTGGCCGAAAAGATGCGGAGGATGGAGAAATGAGCAATACAAGCTGGACGCCAGGAGCGTGGGCGGCAATTAAGAGCAAGTCTGTTTTGGGCAACATTGTCTTTTACATAGCTCAAGAGCAAGGCGCGCCATACACGCCGAATTACAGCGATGTTGCTCAAACCCATGAGGGTGATCCTGAAGAGGTTCAGGAGGCAAACGCAAACCTCATAGCCGCAGCGCCGGAGCTTTACGAAGCGCTTGCCGATTTGGTGAGCGCGTTTGATGGTGAGCCGGGATTCGGCCCAGCTAAAAAGGCCTTGGCAAAAGCAAGAGGTGAATTATGAGCATGACAGCAGCGCAGTACCAGAAGCAGCAAGACGACGCAGCGGAGCTTGAGCTGGACATGGAGCGCATTGAACAGGATATGCGCGAGATCCTGCTGGCCGGTGACGAGTTTCCGCTGACCTACCGCAACCAGTCCGGCATCCGGTGCTACGCCACCTACGACCGTGACGATGTGATCAACGCCATGATCGAACTGGACGCGGACACGCACAACCGGGCGGTGATGATGACCCGCACTGACCCGATTGAGGCGGCAAAGATTCTGACACAACTCATGGCGCGAGCCGTGGAGCAAATCATCGGCCTGGCCCCGATTCGGGAAGCGGCTGAATTTCAGGAGGACATTGCGGCATGAATGCCAAGGCAGAAATCATCAAGCCCGGCTACTACAAGGATCTGCCGAACGAGCAGTATCACTCAGGCCCAGGCATCAGCAAGAGTCAGCTTGATCTGATTCACAAGAGCCCGTCCCTGCTTCAGTGGTCACGCACAGCCCCGGAAGACGACGAGAAGAAGTCTGCTCTGAACGTCGGTGATGCGGTCCACGCCCTGCTATTGGAGCCTGAGCGCTTCCGTGAGGAATACGCCGTTGGCCCGAAAGACGCGCCGCGCAACACCAAAGCCGGCAAAGAGAAGTGGGCAGAGTTTGAGGCGGGCCTGAAGGAAGGCCAAACCGTTCTGACCGCCGAGGAAGGCCGCAAGATCGAATTGATCTACGGCAGCGTCATGGCCCACCCCAATGCCAAATGGCTGATTGAAGCCAAGGGTGACGCCGAGGCCAGTATTTACTGGAACGACCCTGAGACCGGTCTGCTGTGCCGCTGCCGACCGGACAAGCTGATCACAGAACACGGCTGGATTGTGGATGTTAAGACCACCGCAGACATGAGCAAGTTTGCCCGCTCTGTTTACGACTTCCGGTACCACGTGCAAGACCAGTTCTATTCCGAGGGCTACAAGCAGCACTTCGCCGAGGAGCCTGCCGGCTTTCTGTTCCTGGTGGTCAGCACTTCGATTGAGTGCGGCAAGTACCCGGTGCGCCTGTTCTGCCTGGACGCAGAAGCCAAGGCGAAAGGCTGGGCAACCATGCGCGAAGACCTGGCCACGTTGGCCGAATGCGAACGCACCGGAGAGTTCCCGGGGATCGAAACACTTTCACTGCCACGCTGGGCAGCATAAGGAGACAGTCATGGGCACTGAAATGATCAATGGTACCGAGCCAACGCAGCCCGTTAACCCGTTCGGCAATCGCCAGATGGGGCAGCACGTTAACCATGGCACGGTTGAGATTGAGCAGAGCCGAGCCGTTACCGAGGCTCAGGGCAAGTTGCTCCTGGCTAAACGCTTCCCCCGGGACAAGTTCAAAGCCTACGAGGAGATCATGGAGTCGTGCAGCCGGCCAGGTATCGCGGCAACTGGCGAGTACGCCTACCCGCGTGGCGGGCAGACCGTGCGCGGCCCTTCCATCCGATTGACCGAGGAACTGGCGCGGTGCTGGGGAAATATCGACTACGGCATCCGTGAACTGTCCCGCACTGACGGTGTAAGCGAGATGGAAGCCTATGCCTGGGATCTTGAGACCAACACCATTAGCAGCCAGAAGTTCACCGTGCGTCATATCCGCGACAAGCAAGGCGGTAATCAGCTTCTGACGGCGGAGCGAGATATCTACGAGGTAACTGCAAATATGGGCGCTCGACGCCTGCGGGCTCGCCTGCTGGCCATCCTGCCCCCGGACATTGTGGACGCGGCGGTTACTCAATGTCGCAAGACCTTGGCCGGCAAGAACGACGAGCCGATTGCTGATCGCGTTCGCCGAATCCTCCGAGCTTTCAGCACCTACGGCATCGGTGAAAAGCACATTGAGAAGTATCTGGGTAAATCCTGCGAGGACATAACGCCCGAAGATATTGCCGACATTCAGGGCGTCTACAACAGCATCAAGAACGGCCAGGCGTCTGCCGCAGAATTCTTTGAGTTGCGCGCCACAGAAAAAGGGCCGGCTGCCGACCTGAACAAAGCGATGAATGAATCGCTCAAGCAGGAAGGCGGTGAAGCTGGAACAAAGGAGAATCAGTAATGGCCAAGCCCCGAGTAATCCTGACCCCCAGCCAGATTGACCGAGTGAAAGCCATGGCAGCCGTTGAGCTGCCACTGGAGACCGTCGCCCGTCAGCTGGGCATGGTCCGCGAAACCCTGAAGGCTGCGCTTGAGCGCCAAGTCTCTATCGAGTGGGTAGCGCAAGCGTTCCCAAGCCGCCAGGGCGTTGGTAGCGGTGGCGCCCGGAAAGGTGTTGAGCGCAAGCCGAAATCCGATGGCGAAATGCGCAAGCTCAAGCCCGAGCAGATCAGGGCGCCTTTGAAGTTGCCGGAGAGTTTGCAGGCGAAGTGGCTGATGGGGAGGTATGCGGCGTGAGGTACGGATCTGTGTGTTCTGGAATAGAGGCTGCAACAGTCGCCTGGAAGCCGCTGGGCTGGAGCGCATCATTCTTTAGCGAGATTGATGCTTTTCCGCGGGCCGTTCTTGAATACCACTACCCGGAAGTGCCGCTCCACGGCGATTTCACAACCATTCAGGATGGTGACTATGACGCAATTGACCTTCTTGTCGGAGGAACCCCTTGCCAATCCTTCTCAGTCGCAGGACTCAGAAAAGGACTGGATGACCCGCGTGGCAACCTCATGCTTGGGTACGGTTCGCTTGCTCAACGACTGCGCCCCACATGGCTGGTATGGGAGAACGTCCCCGGCGTCCTGTCTGCAAACAGAGGGCGGGATTTTGGAACCTTCCTCGGAATGCTGGCAGAACTCGGGTATGGGTTCGCCTACCGAGTTCTTGACGCTGCGAGTTTCGGAGTGCCCGGCAAGCGCCGAAGGGTCTTCGTTGTTGGATATTTTGGAGACTGGCGACCACCTGCGGCGGTTTTATTTGAGCGAGAAAGCCTTGGCTGGAATAGCAAAGCGGGATGGCGTGCGGGGCCACTGCACCCTTGTCTCACGGCAAGCGGGGCGCGCGCTTACGATGACAGAACGTGCTATGTGCTGGAAAAAGACGGCATCCGAATAACGACACCCTTAGAACACGAAAGAGTTATGGGGTTCCCTGATGGCTATACGGCGATACCGCAAAGACGACAAGCGAAAGCACAACCTAAAGACCAGGTACGGGATCACGGGGGCGCAGTACGAGGAAATGCTGAAAAGGCAAAACAGTCTGTGCGCGATATGCGGGCAACCAATGAAGCGGCCAGTAGTGGATCACTGCCACCAGACAGGCAAGGTTCGGGGGATTCTCTGCCACCCGTGCAATGTGAAGCTTCCCGCGATAGAGGATATGGGCTGGGTAATGCTGGCCTGGGGGTATCTGGAGGGCGAATAGCCAAGGACGGTCCGCGTTACAAAGCACTAGGTAACTCAATGGCTGTACCAGTAATAGAATGGATCGGCAATCGCATCAAGCTTGTCAGCGAGACCCTGCTTGAGAAAAGGAGTGCTGCATGAACCCCCACAACAAAGACGAGTTCGCTGCCGCCTGGGCAGAGTTGGATGCCACGGAATCACCGGCAGAAATCCGGGCGGCGTTTGAACGTGACGATAACCCGGAGCCGAAACCGGCGAAATACGGGTATCGGTTGATTGACGGGAAGCTGGAGAAGATCGATGGCCAAAGTACGCAAACGGCATAACCCGAACAAGCGGGCCCAGCGGTTCTTTGCATCGACCGTGATCTGGACCTGGGAAGCCGACCGCGACCCGGAAACCGATACGCAGTACGCCACGGCCAAGGCCAGAACGGCACGAGGCTGGGAGCTGCTGGCACCGAAGATCGTGAACGCCATCGTTCAGTACCGGAACAACTGGATCATCACCGTGCGGGCCTTCTGCCGGGATGCCACCGGGGCCGAATGGGTAGAGGAAGAAACCCGGATTGTGCGCGATGTGGCGCTGGGTGATTTCGACGGCCTGTATCAAGACCTGCGGGCCGAGGTGCTGAACGCACAGCAGACCAGCCAGGTTGTTGATGTGGGCTGGATTGCCGGAACGTTCGGCGCGGTGGCGAATGATGAGCGCCTGAGCCTTTGGGGCTTGGGCAAGTACAGCCCGGAACGCCAGCGGATCTGGCGGGAAGTGAACGAGGCGCATCTACAGAGGGGCAAGGCGGCATGAGTTCAATGGAAGTGCTGGAAGGCATGATGACCTACTTCGCAGAACTTGGGTTCACCCATGTCTGCTACCAAGCCGGAAGAGAGTTTGTATACAGCGACCTGCGCGGTGCCTATGTGCGCATGCGACCGGAGAAGTCAGAGGTTGAGCTGACTGTAGTTGACGGATTTATCAATTGCTCGACCGGCAACCTCTCGTTTCCAAACAAAAATATACCGACGTTTCTGAAAAGGCTGGAGCGTCATCGTCCGGTGGAGGATCTAGCGAGATGAGCAACGAAAAACCAATCCTGTTCAAAGACGACATGATCAGGGCGATTCTGGAAGGGCGGAAGACGCAGACGCGGCGGATTGCGAAAAACGTAGTCTTCGATTCTAAGTTTCGCAGCAAATGGAAAGCCGTTCACAAGCATACCGAAGTTGCCATAGATACACCGCCCGCGATGCTTGGCGATGTTTGCCCATACGGCCAGCCGAGAGACCGGCTGTGGGTACGGGAGGCTCACGCTTTCGTGCCGATGTCAGCCTATCGTTGCAGCACCGGTATCTATCAAAAGGTTAACCCTTCTGATGATTACGAAGCCTGCGTGTACCGGGAGAACTTCGATCGAGCGCGTAGCTTTCCGTGGCGCCCCTCCATCCACATGCCCCGCTGGGCCAGCCGCATCACGCTGGAGGTCACCGATGTTCGGGTGGAGCGGTTGCAGGATATTAGCGAGGAAGATGCCATTGCTGAGGGCGCGGAGTTTTTAGACACCACGGGCCTTTCGCTTCTGGAAATCGGCTTGCTCGACATACCGGAGGACGACACTAAGCAGCCTTACAGAAATGGCTTCGCTCTGCTTTGGGAGTCAATCAACGGCCCCGGCTCCTGGGACGCCAACCCCTGGGTGTGGGTAATCAAATTCAAGCGCATCGATCAGGAGGCAAAGGCCGCATGAACATCGAACTGAAACCCTGCCCATTCTGCGGCGGCGAAGCCGAAATGATGGGTGACCAATATCCGTATGTTGAGTGCCAGGAGTGCGGTGCCGGCTTTGCAGCGAACCATTCATACAACGCTGATGAAGATGATGCTGCGAGCAACTGGAATAGCCGCCGCTTCGGTCAGGATAAAATGAGACGAATCGCAGAAAAGAAAATCGAGAAGCTGGCCGCTGTGGATGAGCATGGGCGGACTACATGGCTGGGTGATGAGGCGCTTTTCGACAGCATCAAGCAGCGCGCAGACGCCTGGCTGGGCCTTGTCGAATTGCTGAATGACCTGACCCCGGAATGGCGCCAACACCCTGGCACTGGTCGGGAATCCGCGTTTGCTGCAATCCGCGGGCTGGCACAAGCCGCCAGCGCTCAGGGTGGCCAGGGTGCGGAGCCGGCCGACGGCCAGTGGCTGATCCAGATGCGTGGAGATTACCTCACAACTCGCGGCGTGTGGGAGCGGCCTGACCATCGAGGCTACACCAATGACATTAACGAGGCTGGCCGTTATTCCGAGGAAGAAGCCAGAAAGGCGGAACAGATGATGCCCGAGAAGTGCAAAGCTGTCCGGCTGCCGACCGCCCGCGCTCAGGGTGGACAGGGTGCGGAGCAGATCTCGGCAACTCTTGAGCATACAGAGCCGGAGCCGGTGGGCTTTATCCCGTCCAGCGGGCTGAATAATCTTAACGCCGGTCACCCGGCGAAAATCTACCCGATGGCTGCAACGCCGTCTCCGTTTGAGCCTCATTCGCTTGTCTACACCCAGCCCCAGCCCGCCCAGCAAGGGAGTGTGCCGGAGGCAATGACGGCCCTTGTCGCAATCTGTCAGCATTTGAGAGATTACGTTGATAATCGCGGCACATCAATCGTGTGTGACCGCGGCGTAAACCACTTTCTTGATGCGCTCAAGAAAGCTGAGCAAGCACTATCCGCCACACTCCAGCCAGAGGGTGATGGGTGGATTAAGTGCAGCGAGAGGTTGCCGACTGAGGCTGACGATGATTTTAACGGCTGTGTATGGGCTCGATTTGAGGACGGAGACATTGAGCTTATAGAGGGCGAAGAAGTTGAGCAGACATGGGATGACGATATCTCAATTACCCACTGGAAACCCACCGGCCTCAAGCGCCCACAACCACCAGTTCAGGGAGGTGATGAAAGTGAGTGATAAAAAGAAGCAGAAGGTGCTGAAGCATTGCCACGACTGCGGGTGCTTTGTTAGTAAGTCAAGGTGGGTTATTCCAACGGACACTGGAAAGCAATGGCCTCTGTGCCTTAGTTGCGCAAGCCTCTACGATCAACCGGAGTATATGTAATGGCCGAGCTAATGGAGCTTTTTAAGTCCTCGAAAGGACGATACCCAAAAGGTAACGTGCAAGACGAGCTTCGCCAGTGGGCTGCTGACGAAATCACCACCCTCCGCCAGCAGCTTGCCAAGAGTGAGGCGCGGTTGGCGGAATTAGAGTCGATTTTTATCAGGCAACAAGGTGAATACGTGAAAGGTCCTGACGGCTTTGAAACATGGAGAGATGCTGCGGTTTCGGAGAGGGCCTGGAGGGTATCAATGAAGCCTCTGAATGAAGTTGTAGACCTTGCGCGCGAAGCGATGGACATATTCACCGGGCCAAATATGAACGAAAGAAAGCTTTGCGCCGAACTGGTCAGACTGGATGAAGTTTACACCAGAGAGGCCCAACGCCGGCGCCAACAAGCCGACGAAGCCGAGCGGGCGGGAGGTGAGAAGTGACCGAAACGCCAGAGACAATTTATCTCATACCCGGCGAGGATTTAGACGGGGCGCCCTGCATGGTCTGGTGCGATGATCCAGCGCCAAGCCATGACCATGACCCTGATGAGGCGGTGAAGTATCGCAAAGTCGTCCCGAAGCACGGTGATTACACCCTGCACCTGACCGAAAAACAGGCCGCTGAAATCAGTCACGCCAGCGAGATCCTTGCGCGCCTTCGCATGGGTCAGATTGACATGGCGCTGCGGGAGTTGCCACTGGCTGAACCCATGCACTACGAGCAAGAGCAGTACGTTGCCGGCTACCTTAAATCACTGTACCGGAAGGATGGCAAGCTGGCAGATGGCGCGGCCTGGGATCTGCACCAGGTAATCCGGCACCGGCTGGCCTGGGATCGCGCCTACCGTGACGGCATCGTAAAGCCCGGCGAGCGGCGGAACTGGCCCGAGATGATGGGCGTGATCTATGACGAGCCGCTGCGAATGGGCGGGGAGCCGTTGGCGCGGATTGAGAAATCTGGAGGCGAGAAGTGAGCGATAAAGACCAAATCGCACTGGACGCTGCCCGGGAGATTTACAGAATCAATGTCCAGCGCCCGGGCATTCTCAACAAGTCGCACTATGTATCTCTCATACAGGAAGAAGTGACCAAGGCAATAGATAAGGCGTCCGCTGCGGCAAGGTCTGAGAGAGATTCAGCGCGGGATGCAGAAACCGCGGCCTGGGGAGAGCTTGAGCGGGTGCGCGCACTTCTGGGCGAGCTGTTCCTTGCTTTCCCGCCCGTCCAGAGCAAAGAGCAGTGCGACCTGATGAAGCGGGTAAGCCGGGAAATTGGAGGTGAAAAGTGAGCAGGATCGATACCAGTAAACTGCATCACGCTTGCAAGGGCTACCAGTTCAAGTACGCGGAGCTGTCCAACCTCTATGACGAAACGCCTCCAAAGCACTGCATTCTTGCAAGGAAAGGCAGCAAAGGTTCTTGGCAAGTCGCCGGCACCGGTGACGGCCCCTGCTTCTATGAGAGCAAACAGGAAGCCGTGGCAGACCTGGAAGTGATCAGGCGGTGGCAGCGGGAAGATGCGAGGTGTGCATCATGAAATACCGCCCAAGCAACGGCACCGAAGGCGCCATCTTTCAGGAGCGCTTCTGCGAGAACTGCGCGCACGACACCTACAACATGGAAACCGGCGAGGGTAAGAGTTGCGACATACTCATGCGGACGATGCTTCACGGGGTTGATGAGCCAGAGTATCCGGAGGAATGGCAAGTGGAATCCGGGGAGCAGCCGCAGTGCACCGCCTTTCATAGTCGGGATGCCGAACCGGTGAAGCCGAAATGTCCGAATACGATTGATCTGTTTGAGGGAGGTGCGCAGTGACCAGACCTGACAACCTGGTGGCCCTGCACCACCAGATGACCGGCAGCTATGTGGTCGATGCCTCGCCGCTGGAGCAAAAGCCGCTGGACAAGTGGGCGGTGCGGCTGATCCTGAACCAAAAAGAGCGAATTGAGCAACTGGAGGCCATGCTTCAGGACGCGAGGCAAGAACTGGTCCGCGCGCAGAATGGTGAGCCAATGTCTCAGCGGTACGGGGATTGCGAGTGCGGTGACCTGTCAGCCGCTGGCCAGCATGTTTGCGATAACTGCATGGCCGGATTCAAGGCCGGGATTGTGCCGGGTGGGCACATAATGATTTCCGCAGAGGAATATGACTTTTTGCGCCAGCAGGCGAGCAAGGGGGCGGCATGAGCCAACAACCAAAATGGGTGCTTGAAAAGCGCCTCCGAGAACTGACCGGCCTGAGCCACGAGCAGGTGCGCCTGCGCCGGGGGCAATGGGTCGAGGGCCGCCAATGGAAATATGGCCCGGACAAAACCATCTGGTATAACCTGGAGGAAATCGAACGGTGGGTCGAAAACGGAATCGCGGCCTAAGCCCAGAGGAAGAACGGGAGGCCATCGAGCAGTTGGTGGCCAATTCCCCGGGCATTGAACTGCGCGGCGAGGCCATCCGGATTGATTTCATGTACCAGGGCAAGCGGTGCCGGGAGACGCTGAAAATCCCGCTGACGTTTGCCAACGTGGAATATGCGATCAATAAGCGTAAGTCGATTCAGCTGGAAATCCGCCAGGGCGTGTTCGACTACGCGGTGCATTTCCCGGAATCGGCCAGGGCGCGGAATACCAAAGCCAGCCGGTCAATCGATCTTGAGTCGCTATATCGGCGCTATCTGCCGGTCATGGCCATGGATATTACGACCGAGACCGAACGGCGGTACAAGGTGGCTCTGGACGTGTGCTGTGAGATTGTCGGCTGGTCCGTGCCGGTGGACACGCTCATGCCTGAAGATGTGGACAGGCTGCGCTCAGGGTTGATTGCCACGCGCAAACCATCCACAGCGAATCACTATGTCAGCGTCTGGAACGGAATGCTGAACTGGGCCAAGGCCAATGAATACACCTCGCGTGATCTGAGTGCGTCAAAGTTCAAGGGCGTGGCCGATGATCCGGACCCGCTGACTTTGGACGAGTACAAGGAAGTGATCGAGAATGGCTGCCTGCACCCCCAGGACAAGGCGCTGGTAACGCTGGCCGTTTACACCGGGCTTCGGCCTGGCGAACTGTGCGCCCTGGCCAGAGAGGATATTGAGGGCAACCTGATACACGTTCGGCGATCAGTGACAGCAGCCAAGGTGCTGAAGGTGCCAAAGACCGAGAACGCGAGAAAGGTTTGGCTGGTGCCGCCAGCACAGGAAGCGGTCAGGGCGCTACTGGAAATGACCAAGGACGCCAAGCCCGTCGAGGAAACCGTGGAAATCAGCCGTCACCAGTCGCGCAAGGAGAAGATCACGCCACTGGTGACGCCGATGCAGGCGCGGAACAAGAGCATTTCCACCAACCGAATGCAGGTCGGCTCATGGGCGACGAAGTGGGAGAAGTTGCTGGCCAGGGCCAAGGTCCGGCGCCGGGTTGCCTATCAAACTCGTCACACTTATGCCTGCTGGTCACTGACGGCACATGGTAACATTGCGTTCATTGCCAAGCAGATGGGCCACAAAGACTATTCCATGCTGGTGAAAGTCTATGGCCGGTGGATGGATTCGGAGTCCGAAAACGAGGCGGAATTCATCTGGCAGGAGTTGCAGAAGAATGGGGCGTATTGTCCTGAGATTTCCGGAGGCCTGAATGATAACTGAATATGCAAATCAAGTTGCCAGGGCCGCGATTGCTAAACGCGACGCGATTTTGAAAGAGGCAATCGACAGCCGTATTGGTAGCGGCTGGTCACCCCATGATCTGATTGGCCGCCTGGAATCTCAGATGACAACTTCCAGCGGAGTTGAAAGATTTTCCCTCGATGGGAAGCCGCTGATCGAGTTCTACCCTGCAGAGCCGACTCAAGATCACCGAGAAAGCAGCCACTACGTTGGCTATAACCAGAAATATCGACTGCTTTAAGTGCAAAATTGCCCCATGATTGCCCCAAGCGAATGAGGAAGTATGCCGGAAGTTAGAGATAACAGGGCTCACAGCGATTTATCCAAGCACACCCCGATGATGC
>AZIJ01019024.1_pt1 | contig 26669 bp, 28 predicted proteins | sample 359151 | NCBI WGS metagenome assembly AZIJ01 (sample SAMN02429718, study PRJNA222666) | marine sediment metagenome | biome: Sediment sample; isolation source: enrichment culture of sample MGS-ElMAX(UA) from oil contaminated site at the... | place: Egypt: El Max | collected 2013-01-23 | depth 9.22 m m | reverse complement strand
TGAAAAAGCAGGCACAACCGATGTTGATAAAGTCCGTGATGCAATGGCTGGTCAAACCTTCGCAGCACCATCTGGCTATACTTTAAAAATGGATGAGAGCAATCACCATTTACACAAGCCTGTGATGATTGGGCAAATCCGAGCAGATGGACAATTTGATGTGGTGTATAAAACCCCTGAGACCATCAAAGCAGAGCCTTGGAGTCCTTATATCCCTAAATAATTTCTTTCAAACCTGCTGTTTTAAGCAGCAGGTTTCTTCATTTTCCGCTTCAATCATTTCAAAAATATAGTAAATAAGGGGAGTCATATGGCGAAACAATATGTTTTGGCGCTGCTCTGTGTCATGGCGCAAGTGATTTTTAGCCCTGTATGGGCAGAGCAAGCAACATCGACGATAACACCAACAACAGTGACGCCTATAGCTTCTCAAGATGCAATTCAAACTTTTGTTCAAGCAGATTTTGCAACACGCCGAGCGATGTTGAATCAATGGCCTGCAAGTATTGAGGAGCTTGATCAATTGGTTGCTTATATTGATCAAAATCAGCTCTATACTGATAGCGCGGGACATACTTATATTCTGCAAGATGATGAAAAATTATTAAGATATCCACAACAACAAGTCATTGAAAATTGGCCTGCGGACTTATCTCAAGTGACGTTGGTTAATACTTTACGCAAAGCTTTAAATTTCGGACAAGCTAAAGTTAAGCTCAATTCAAATGACGCATCGCAACGTTTAGCAGCGGTTGATATTTTAGAAAATAATTTGGATGAGCTCGATCTTGCGACAGTAAAACAACTTTATCTGAATGAGAAAAATGATCAGGTCAAAGCACGTTTGGCGCAATTGAAAGCGCGTTTAGATTTTAACAGTACCGATGAGTTCACCAAGATTGAAGCAGTTAAAGTTCTTTCAGATTCTAATCGTCCTGATGTGTTGGCATTGATCGAACAGAGCTTAGCTCAACCCCAAAGTAATGCTGTATTAAAAACAGCTTTAGTCGATGCGCAAAAGAAAATTAAAACACGTATTCAAATGAGTGAATGGTCTGGGCATGTATTTTCGGGTCTAAGTACAGCAAGTATTTTACTTCTAGCGGCGTTGGGACTTGCGATTACTTATGGTTTGCTTGGTGTCATCAATATGGCGCATGGTGAGCTGATCATGATCGGCGCGTATACCACTTATGTAGTGCAAAGCTTCTTTAAAACCCATTTTGCTGGCTTAGTCGATTGGTATTTATTGGCTGCGATTCCTGCTGCATTTTTAGTGAGTGCTTTAATTGGTATGTTGATTGAACGCACTGTGATTCGTCCGCTTTATAGTCGTCAACTTGAAACATTATTGGCAACTTTCGGGGTCAGTCTGATCCTCATGCAAGCGGTACGCATGATTTTTGGTGCTCAGAATGTTGAAGTTTCCAATGTGGCATGGCTCAGTGGCGGGATTGCTGTTACTCCAAGTTTAATGCTGCCGTATAACCGTATTGCCATTATTGGCTTTACTGTTGCGGTGTTGCTGTTGTTGCTGTTCTTACTCAATAAAACCCGTTTTGGTTTATTCGTGCGTGCAGTGACGCAAAACCGTCAAATGGCGCGTGCGGTGGGGATTCGTTCAGCGCGTATCGACATGATGGCATTTGGTTTGGGATCTGGTCTAGCTGGTCTTGCAGGGTGTGCTTTGGCTCAAGTCGGCAATGTCGGGCCTGACTTGGGACAAAACTACATTATTGATGCCTTCCTTGTTGTTGTAGTGGGTGGTGTCGGTCAAGTTTGGGGTGCAGTACTTGCTGCGTTAGGTCTTGGGATCAGTGGTACGGTCTTGGAAATCGGGCTAGGTGCTGTTCTTGCAAAAATTATTCTCTTGGTTCTTGTGATTTTGTTTATCCAAAAGCGTCCACAAGGTTTGTTTGCCATCAAAGGTCGTTTCGTGGAGTAAGCCAATGAAAATCACTTCTCTCTTTTCAGATAAACCGTATAGCGCCGTCGCGATTGCAATTTGTTTTGCAGTGTTGATGGCACTACCGTGGTTACATTTACTTTCTCCAGATTCTGCATTTTATTTGTCTGCTTACTGGATCACCTTGATTGGCAAAATCATGTGCTTGGCCTTAGTCGCATTGGCATTGGATTTGGTTTGGGGCTATGCAGGCATTTTGAGCTTAGGGCATGGTTTGTATTTCGCTTTAGGTGGTTATGCGTTTGGCATGTACTTAATGCGTGAATCGGCAGGTGATGGCTTGCCTGATTTCATGCGCTTTTTGAGCTGGACGGAACTGCCTTGGTATTGGATCGGAACAGAGCATTTTTTATGGGCCTTGGCTTTAGTCGTACTGGTTCCAGGCTTAATTGCTTTTATCTTTGGCTTCTTTGCTTTCCGCTCAAAAATTAAAGGCGTGTATTTCTCAATTATTACCCAAGCCATGACCTTTGCGGCAGCGTTATTGTTCTTCCGTAATGAAACAGGCTTTGGTGGCAATAATGGTTTTACTGGTTTTAAAACGATTTTAGGTTTTGACATCACCTCAGCACCGATGCGTGCCAGCTTATGTTTTATGACTGCTTTGGTTCTGATGTTGTGTTTTATTGGTTTACGTCAATTGATGAATCGCCCTTATGGTCGTGTGCTTGGCGCGATTCGAGACAGTGAAAATCGTTTGCAATATCTGGGTTATCGCACGCTTTGGTACAAGCTGTCTGCATGGGTGCTTTCTGCGGTGATTGCAGGCATTGCAGGGGCGCTGTATGTCCCGCAGGCAGGCATTATCAATCCAAGTGAAATGAATCCTGTAAATTCGATTGAAATGGCGGTTTGGGTCGCAGCAGGTGGTCGTGGCACATTGATTGGACCAATTTTAGGTGCTGGTTTGATTAATGCAGTGAAAACTTATTTTACCGTGGCAGCACCAGAAGCATGGTTACTCATCCTTGGCGCATTGTTCATTGTGGTGACTTTATTCTTACCAAAAGGTGTGATTGGTTTATTTGACCGTTTTAAAAAGGAGAGCAATTAAATGAGTGATTTATTAACAAACTCTGCTCAACATGGCGGTCAACTCGGTGAAGGCTATGGTCGTACCAAACCTCAAGGTGCTGACTTTAGTCATGGTATCGCGCTTTATTTAGAAAAAGTCAGTGTTTGGTTTGATTCGTTCCGTGCCTTGAATGATTTATCGCTGTATATCGCAGAGGGTGAATTACGCTGCATCATTGGTCCAAATGGTGCAGGCAAAACTACCTTAATGGACGTGATCACAGGCAAAACTCGCCCGACGACAGGCACGGCATTTTTTGGGCAGAATTATGATCTTGCCAAAATGAGTACTGAACAGATTGCGGAAGCAGGAATTGGTCGTAAATTTCAAAAACCAACAGTATTTGAAAATTTCACGGTGATGGAAAATTTACTTCTTGCAGCGCCGCGGGACAAAAGAGTGAAGAAAAGCTTTTTTAGTCGTTTAGACCCAGAAGCGCAGTTGGCATTGGATGAGAGTTTGCAGCAAATTCGTCTGCAAGAGTTCATTCATAAACCTGCAGGCTTGCTGTCACATGGTCAAAAACAATGGTTGGAAATCGGTATGTTGTTGATGCAACGTCCGAAACTGATTTTGTTAGATGAACCCGTCGCTGGTATGACCGATGCAGAGACAGAGCGTACTGCTGAACTCTGTTTAGAATTAAAAAAGAATCATACCTTAGTGGTGGTAGAGCATGATATGAGCTTTATCGATACCATTAGTGAAAAAGTCACAGTCTTAGCACAAGGTGCAATTTTGGCAGAAGGCACATTGGCAGAGGTCCAAGCCAATGAAGACGTAATTGAAAAATATTTAGGACGCTAGGAGACTGCCATGTTAGAAGTTAAACAAGTCAACCAGTTTTATGGTGGCAGCCATATTCTTCGTGATGTGTCTTTATCTGCCCCAGTCGGTGAATGTAGTGTTGTGCTAGGACGTAACGGGGTGGGAAAAACCACATTACTCAAGTGTTTGATGGGGATTCTGCCGATTAAGTCGGGGGAAATATTATTGGATGGAAAAGACATCGCAAAAATGACACCTGAGCAGCGTGTTCGTGCCGGTTTAGCTTATGTGCCCCAAGGTCGTGATATTTTTTCGACATTAACCGTTGAGGAAAATATTTTAATTGGTATGGCTAAATTTTCAGGGGCTAAAACACGTAAAGTTCCAAGCCATTTATATGAAATTTTTCCTGTTCTTGATGAAATGAAACATCGCCGTGGGGGTGATTTATCGGGTGGTCAACAACAACAACTTGCGATTGCGAGGGCTTTGGCATCAGAACCTCGTGTCTTGATTCTGGATGAGCCCACAGAGGGCATTCAGCCTTCCATCATTAAAGATATTGGTCGAGTGATTCGCAAGCTCGCCGATCAAGGGGAAATGGCAATTATTTTGGTTGAGCAATTTTATGATTTTGCCGAAGAGCTCGCGGATGCCTATACGGTAATGGCGCGTGGACAAGTCATCGCTCATGGGAGAGGTGAGGAGATGCCTGAAAAAGGGATTCGCGAGTTGGTGGCGATTTAATATTCTTCAACTAACGATTTTTTAGCTGTTTTCTAAGTCATGTGCCTGAGTGATATATTTTACTTTTGAAAGATCAAAAGTAACAAAAATCTTTTGTTCGACTGACGGTACGTCCTGAGCAATTCCAAAGCATGGCTTTGGAAGCAGCGCAAGGCAGTCGAACAAGGCGACATCCATGTCGCCTGTCACAATAGTGAATGGTGGGTAAATACAATTTAGAAAATTAAATGGTTGGTACTAGATTTATTTGCCTTCAACCTTATAAAACGTGCCACCTGCATAAACATTGTGTCCAAAGCCACAGGTTGAATCACCATTGTTTTGCTCAACCTCGATTTTTTGACCATTTTGTAGGTCATTTAAAAACTGTAGTTTGATTGTGCAATCCTCATAACGATAGCTGGCTTGCTTTGATGTAACAGGCATGTTGGTGTCAAATTGACCCATATTGGGACCATAAATTAGACCTCTAAGTCCAAAGTAATAACCATCAAAATCGATTTCATATTTATTTTGTTTTTTACTCACCTTGATGTAGTCCCATTGCCCAAAACCATTGGCTCGGACATAAGTGCCTTGTAAGTCTTTGGTGATCTGAGGTTTTGGGAGCTGTTTTAAGTTGTATTGACTGGTTTTAGAATCTTTATTTCTAAGAAACCAAACTCTGGCCCATTGCGGTTTTCCAAGTTTGGCATAGCTTAAACCGACATTATTATTGGCGATTTCTATATCACGATCGCTGACTTGGATACCGCTTTCATCAGCATTTAATTTACAGAAATGTGCCCATGCTGCTTGGTCTTCAAATTGTTTTACTGCTTTAGCATACTGTTTTTGATCGTAGAGCTTCTTACCTTGCTGGGCATATTGTTTTACTTTGGCACAACCTTGTTGTAACTCTTCTGCAAAAGAAGATTCAGCAAAACTGCTTGTGGAAATAATGGCAGTGATAGCGATTAAACTGAGCTGAGATATTTTAATCATTTTCAATATTTTTAAAGTTGCTATGACAACAGTGTATCCAATGACGATGAATTTGTACTGTGATGAAATTGTTAGTTGCTGAGCTGTAGCTGCATCCAAACTAAGTCTCGCCAAGTTCCCTTTTTTTGTCCAACTTGGGGCATATAACCCGTTTTTACAAAACCAAGCTGTTCGTGTAGCACAATTGAACCCATATTTTCACTATCAATTGCGGCAACCATGATATGCATCTGTTGCTGTTTTGATAGATGAATCAATTGTTGCATGAGCGCTTTTCCCATCCCTTTACGGGTATAACTTGGATCGATAAACACAGAGTGTTCAATTGTTTGACGATAACCCGAAATACTCCGAAAACTTGCATAATAGGCATAGCCTGCAATTTTTTTGAGTTGCAAATCCTCAACCACAATCATTGGAAATTGTTGTTCTTGTAAGGTTAGAAAACGTTGTTGGTAGTCTACAAAGGAAACCGCTTGATCGTTCCAGTTCGCTGTTCCATTTAAAATCTCTGCATTATATATCGCGAGAATTTGTTCGAGATCATGCAAGTTAGCAAAACGAATTTGATAATCTGATGAGAGTGTTATTGGAGCAAGTGAAAGCAGAGCTGACATGGGTGAGACCATCAAAGCAGATTAAAAATATAGATTAAATCATATTTCAATACGAGAAATATCAAGTAATTCCAATATGATGGATGCAAACAAAAACAGCAAGGAATCCCTTGCTGTTTTTCATTCTAATTGATTTAGAAGTGGTACTTGATCAAAGCACTGACGTTGTTTTCGTCACGGTTTTTAAGACCAAATTTGTTATTCCAAACAGAATGTTCAATACCTAAATATAAACGAGTGTCTGGTGAAATGTGTTTACCGACATTCCACTTATATTGTGTTGTCCAGTTGAGTTCGCTCGCGTGATCTTTCTCACCCGTAGACCAGTCAAGGAAACCATCAACCAAGAAATCTTCGTTAGATACTTTAAATGGCAATGCATATGCGATCGTCATTTGATAGTCATCAGCAGTTTTTTCGTTGTTTGCGCGATAGAAATTCACATTCGCATATTGGAAATATGGAATTGCAAGATCGAAACCTACGCCGTATAAGAAGTTATCAAAACTAGAGAAATCATCATTGTTGCTTTCCCAAGTTGTTGAGATTAAAACATCTTTCACTGGACCAAAAGCAAGTTTTTGACCTGAAATTTCGCCTAGGCTTAAACGTGGAGAAAGTTCGAAATAAGTGCTTTTATGATCGTCGCTACCACGCATGCGATCCATAAAAAAGAATACATCGGCATATTTAACTTTTGCCGCATATTCAACAGTCAAAGTTGTTTGTTTTTCATCAACAACTTCGTAATTTTCACCATATAAACCAGTTAAGCTGAAATCCTGCCAAATTGGTTTCGCCTGAGCGAAAGCTGCTGTAGATACCAATAGACATGTAGCCGCAAGTTGCTTCAATTGCATTTAAAAAATCTCCCCCACAAAAGGCGTGTAAAGCATACAAGTTATGAAGCAAAAATAAAGCCAAATTTGACCAAATGCTCAAAAGAATTGTATACGGCAAAAATCAACTTAAAAGACAAGGCTTGAGCGCTGACTTTTTAATCATATTTCGATGAAAATCTGCAAAATCAGCTTGCATATTTATAAGGAAAGACAGATATTGGAATGAGAGAAGATCTTCTAAATGACTGAAACGCAACAGATGTGAAGCAAGGAGACGACAAGCATTTACATAATCAAAATATACAACTGCATTGAATGAATGCATGCTCAAAGTGTGCTGAATAAATAAAGTTTCGTAGAACCGTCTCACAGAAAAGAGAGGAAGATATTTATGAATATTGAAATCCGTACAGATAAAAACATTCAAGGTAGCGAACGTTTAATTAGTTATGTCCGTGCAGAACTTACGCAAGAATTTCAACGCTATAGCGAGCGTATTACACATTTTTCGGTTCATATTAGTGATGAGAATGGGGAGAAAACGGGCGATCATGACAAACGTTGTATGATCGAAGCTCGTCCAGCTGGAATGAAGCCAATTGCTGTGACTCATAAAGCAGCCAATATTGATGCATCTATTCATGGTGCAATCGATAAGCTGAAACGTAGTTTGGAACATTTATATGAGAAAAAAGACCATCATCGTGGTGGCTTACCAGAATATGTCGATGTTGAGGTCGATGACAAAGCGTAAATGTCGGTAAAGACATAAAAAAAGCCCTTAGTTGGGCTTTTTTTATGTGTGTATCAAATTTATACATGATTTTTGGGTCGTTTTATAAAAACCTGTCAGGATATTCGGCATAATAGAACCATTAAAAATATTGAGAGAATTGGTCATGTTAAGTAACCAACAGCAGACCTTGGTGCAAGCCATACAACAACTCGACTTAAACCAAGTGCAATCTTTGCTTGCTGAAGGACTCGACCCAAATTTTATTGATCCTGAACAAGGTCCTCCTGTCTCAATGATTTGTGATGGTTTATTTGCTTGGTGGGAAAAGATTTGCGAAGCATATGAAGCTGGTGAACCACTCAGTGAGACAGAAAAACAACAAGAACTCCAAGTCTATTTAGATATTTTAGATGCACTGATTAAAGCAAAAGCAAACCTGCATTTATGGGATGCCGAAGAGTTTTATGGCCCACTTTGGGATGCAGCAAGTTCAGCATGTGTACCTGTGGTACAACGTTTGTTGGATGAAAAAGTTGATCCAAATACCCGTGATGAAGAGGGCTTAACTATTTTATCGTCTATTAGTCAGCTATTCTTTGATTGTGAATTTGATGAAATTGATTGGTCAGAGTCATTAAAAGAAGAGCGCGAAACGCTAGAGTTGCTCCGTCAAAATGGTGCGAAAATGTCAAAAGAGCTAACGGCATAAGCTTAGCCAACAGAATGAAACAGGGGATAATGATGAAAAAAATTCAGACATTGGGCGTCGTAGCCGTATCAATGATGGCAAGCACAGCTTTTGCGGCAGACTTTTCTTTTGACCGTCCAGGTTCAGGGATCAGCACAGGCATTACACCTGTAGGTCAACTCGCTTGGGAGCAAGGTTTACCATCTGCAAGTTACCAAGAAGATACGATTGATGGTGAGAAAACCAAAACAGTTACTTTAAATGGCGATATGTTGCTACGTACAGGTCTTGCAGATGGGCTTGAGTTACAACTTGGTTGGCAGGGTCCAGTTTGGCAGCAGTATAAACGTGCGGGTAAAACCAAAGAAACGAATGGTTTAGGCGATGTAAGTGTTGGTCTAAAAAAGGCGATTGATTTAAAAGATGATCGTTTAACGATGGCTTTGTTGGCTGAAGCAATTATTGCGACAGGGAACGATGAATTTACAGCGCATGATGACATTTATAGCTTAACGTCTGCGGTCGCTTATAAGTTTAGCGATCTCATCGGAACATCAATTACCATGCGTTACGAAGCACAAAATAGTGATTGGGCTGTAACTGCAATCCCAACGATTGATTATAAAATTGCAGGTAAATTATCAGGTTATTCTGAATTTGTTTACCGTAAAGCTGAAAGTCAAGACTATGAATATGGCTTAGGTACAGGACTTATTTACGCGATCAATAACCGTGCACAATTAGATGCAAGCGTTGGTGTCGATTTAAATGGTGACGCACGCAGCTACAATGGTGGCTTAGGCGTATCTGTTTTATTTTAATGAAAAAATGCTCTGAGTTATTCCTATTTTCTATGATTTTTGAAGCACTGAAATAAGGTCTCGGAGCACATCAGAGAGAAAATAATGAAAATGTGTGTTCAGGGTGAACGCAGTTCCCAATGGATAAGTTATTTTATTGGAACGTTGCTATTACTCTGCGGGTCTTTGACTTATGCGCAAGACAATTCAGCAACCTTACTAAGCCCTGAAGATGCATTTACATTTTCAGTTGAATCGACCAAGACCAATCAAGCGCGTTTACATTGGACGATTCAGCCGAACTATTATTTATATCAGCACAAATTTGAAGTACGGCAAGGCAATCAAGCGGTTGCACTTAATTTTCCAAAAGCTGTTGATCAATATGATGAAAACTATGGTCATAGCCAAGTTTATTATCAACAAGTCGAATTTGATATTCCCACACAAGCATCACAACACTATCGTGTCACATGGCAGGGCTGTGCCAAAGATCGTATTTGTTATCCTCCGCAAAATATTGAATTTCAAACCGATGCAGATGGTTTGGTCAGTGTACAAAATACCAATCCAAATGCACAAAAACGATTTTTGGATCTCGCACGATCGTCCAATGCTTTAGACACTCAAACCACTTCGTTAGAAACAACTGAACAAGCACCTAGTGTAACCTCATCTGAGCAAACTGATGGTACGGTTATGGCTCAAGACCAAAAATGGTCAAGTCGTTTGGAACAGCACTCTTTGGCTTATAGCCTATTATTATTTCTTGGCTTAGGCATATTGCTGGCTTTTACCCCATGTTCATTGCCGATGCTGCCAATTCTCACGTCGTTGCTTGTTCGTGAGCATAGAGGTGTTCGCGCTTGGTCGATTGCACTTACTTTTGTGGTGAGTATGGCTTTGGTTTACGCTGTTTTAGGTATGATCGCATCAGCAGCAGGTTTGAATTTTCAGCGTTGGTTACAGCAACCCGCAACCCTGATTGCCTTTAGCTTATTGTTTGTGGTGTTTGCACTGAATTTGTTTGGTTTGTTTGAAATCAAATTACCGCAAAAATGGGTCAATCGACTGGATCAGATGCAGTCAGCACAACAGGGTGGTACCTTGGTGGGCGCAGGCATCATGGGGATGATTTCGGCGCTATTGGTTGGCCCCTGTATGACCGCACCTTTGGCAGGTGTACTGCTCTTTATTTCTCAGACTCAAAATCAATGGCAGGGAGCTTTACTACTTTTTGCACTAGGTTTTGGAATGGGGATTCCTTTGCTGTTGGCAAGTGTGCTTGGCTCTCGTGTGTTGCCAAAAGCAGGCGATTGGATGAATCAAATCAAGATCATTTTTGCCTTTTTGATGTTGGCACTCAGTCTCTATTTCATTCGTCCAATCTTGCCTGAATTAGCGATCCAAATTTTGAGTCTGATTTTAGGCCTCGCTTTTATTATTTATGCGGTTTATCGCTTATTTGGTCAAAAAAACAAACTGCAATGGCTGTATGCTGTTTTGCTGGTTTTAGCGATTCCAGCGCTCGCATTCAATCAATATCAACATTACCAAAATCTGAGTTCGGTACAAGCAGACAAGTTAGCCGAATGGCATGTTGCCAACAGTGCTGATCAATTTAATCAAATTCTTGCTTCAGCACCGACTGATCGTATGATTGTGATTGATGTTTATGCAGATTGGTGTGTGGCATGTCAGCCGATTGAGCATCGTATTTTAAAAGATGCAGAAGTCCAAAACGCGCTTGCGCCGTATTATCTGATTAAGCTTGATCTGAGCCACTATGATGCATCACATCAAGCTTTATTGAGTCAGTGGGATATTCTAGGACCACCTACTTATTTGTTTTTGGATCAGCAACATAAAGAAATACGTACTTTACGTTTAACAGGTGCATTCCAAAAATCTGAATTACTGCAACAGCTTGCGCAATTAAAAGAGAAATCATCATGAGTTATCAGCTATTTATAGGAAATAAAAACTACTCAACATGGTCGATGCGTCCGTGGATTTTATTAACACAAGCCAATATTGCATTTGAAGAACATTTAATTCGTTTTGATAGCTTTGAGCCAGAAAGTGAATTCAAAACGGAAATTTTAAAGCTTAATCCAACAGGTAAAGTGCCCGCTTTGGTTGATGGTGACATAGTAGTTTGGGATAGTTTGTCGATTTGTGAATATGTCGCAGAACAAAATCCTGAAAAAGCATTATTACCAACAGACCAAAAATTACGTGCAAGAGCGCGGACAATTAGCGCTGAAATGCACAGCAGCTTCCAAAACCTACGTAATTTCTGTCCGATGAATGTCGAAGCTGATTTGGCACATATTGGACAACAATTGTGGAATGAAAATGCTGAATTACGTGCAGAAGTTGCACGGATCGATCAAATTTGGTCTGAACGTCCAAGTGAAGACAGCTTCTTGTGTGGTGATTTTAGTATTGCCGATGCATTTTATGCACCAGTGGTCATGCGTTTTGTGTGCTATCAGCTACCGATTTCCCAGTCGAGCCAAGTGTATATGCAAAAAATATTAGCGCTTGCATCAGTGCAACAATGGATTGACGAAGCCAAACAAGAGCAAATGTATGTACCTTTTGACGAACCATACCGTCAGAATCGTGAGGAATATCTCATCGATTAGTTGAACCGATAAAGCGAAGATACAACGATCTTCGCTTTAATTCGCCACTAAATCCGTAAATATTTTTACTTGATTACGCCCAGCGGCTTTTACTGCATAAAGGGCCTGATCTGCCTGACTAATCACTAAATGCGGCTCGTCTGCACTCAATGAGCTACTAATACCAAAACTGGCACTCACTGAAAACTCCTGATGATCTTCGGTAGTGAAAATTAGCTGGGAAATCGCCATGCGGCAGCGTTCAGCAACATTTTGTGCATGGGGTGTGGTGGTATTTGGAAGTAACAAAATAAATTCCTCCCCGCCAAAGCGACCAATCATATCTTGATCACGAATATTATCTGAAAGACATTTGGCTACTTGGACTAACACTTGATCTCCCATATTGTGACCAAAATGATCATTAATACTTTTGAAATGATCTAAGTCCAACAAAACAACTGAATACAGTTGATCTGGCTGTTGATCTGGCTGTTGATATAGCTTCTCTAAGTGATTGCTAATACTTCTCCGATTCATCACGTTGGTCAGTGGATCAAGGCGACTTAACACCTGAATAGCTGTTTCGCGAGTACGCCACTGGGTGAGTAAGCTTTCAAAAAGATATAAACAAGCAATTAAAATAGGCAGTAAAAAGAAAAACATGCTGCCGACCCAAAACGGGTGCATTTGCGCTTGATTTAACACTTCAGGCCTAAAGATTGGCGCGTAAGTTAATATGCCAAAAATACTTAAAAAACTACAAAATAAGAGCGCTATAGTTGCAGGTACGAGGGCGCAATAAATCATTCTACGATCAAACAAGACCAATCCAACACCCACTACACTGACATAAGCAACCATGGTTGCTGGACTAAAACTACCGATTAAATAGCCTGTGTGGCAGAGCAGTACCGTAAAAACCTGTACGCTTAGAATAGGAATAATATTCTGAACCCATTTTTTGTCTTTATAGAAATAACAAGGGATAATCATGCTCAGAAATACGCCGAGCATAATAAGATTGGTCCATAATTTAGAACGAACCAAAGGTAAATTAACCCATTGCCATGTCGCAGAATTCAGTAGAACAAAACTGTCCCAAATAATCCCAAAAAGGCTCATTAATGAAGCAAGGACTAGCAGCAAAATTGTTTTTCTTAACATGTTCCAATTAATTAATGGTTCATGTTCCCAAAGCTGCGAAAAATTCCATTTTTCTGTATTTGCTAAATCCTTAAATCGAATCTTTATCATTGGCATGCATCCTTATATGCAATGAGATTCCTAAGAAACTGTATAAGTGTAAATTCGTCATCAAAATTATCGAGAAATGACTGTTAAAATAACAATAACATCTTTGGAATGAGAATGAAGTCTAGCTAAAGACTTTTTAATGCAAAATAGAAAGGGAAAAATTCTTTGAAAAACGGTCTATTATCTAAATATCCGATGGTTTTTATTTTATAATGACAAAAATGAATTAAGAGTGACAATGGTCAGACATAGCTGACCATTTTTGCATATATTTTGATCAGCTTAGTCTAGGTCAAGCGAATGTGCGAATTCTGCAATATCTGCCAATGCTTGCTTAGCTTCAGGGAACCATGCATTAAACATTTGGAAGTTGTGCCACATCCCTGTGTAGAGTTTGAAGTGAACTTTCACATCTGCTTGTTCAGCTTTTTCTCTAAAGCGCTTTGAGTCATCCAGCAAAATTTCTTTAGAACCGACCTGAACCAGTGTTGGGGGTAAGCCATCAAGATCATCAAACAGGGGAGAAACTCTCGGATCGCCAGGTTGGATATCATCGGTTAGATAATGCTTGATACCTGCTTGTAGAGCTTCAATCGATAACAATGCATCGTGTTTTTGATTGAAACGTAGCGATTCACTGGTCAGTGTCAGATCCAAATAAGGCGACATCAATATCAAACCGCTCGGCATGAGTTCAGGTTGCTGTTTCAGGCGGAGGCATAGCGCAAGTGCGAGATTGGCACCACATGAATCACCTGAAATAATAATATCCTTTGGTTTAATCCCTTGAACGAGTAGTGCTTGATAGACATCAAAAATCGCATCAATTGGTTCAGGGTAGGGATGTTCTGGTGCAAGAGGGTAATCCACATGAATCACTTGCATCTGAGTACGCGCAGCAAGATCAGTCATTAGTGCGCGATGAGTATTTAAGCTACCAAGAAAAAATGCACCGCCATGAATATGAAAGATCAATTGCGTTGCAGATGCCTGCGCTTTAATTTCTTCACCACGTACACCAGCCAAACGAATTGGTCGAATTTGTACTGTTGGATTTTGTGGAAATAAGCGACACAGTTGATCGAGAACTGGTCGTAAAGCATTCGGTGCTAAATTCAACTGACTTGGCGTGCGAATGGTCGCCTTTAGTAACGATTCAGTAAAATAATATTTCCAAACAGTACCAAATTTCATAATTTTTCCATATTGTTAGATCAGTATAATAATAAGTAGAGTTAGTTCATGAACTCGTCAGGTTATACCAAATAGTCATAATCAAGAATTGCAATATTGATTGAAGTTCCCAATACTGTTGGTCTTGAAAAGACCCCCTTAAGGATATTACAAAAATGAAGAAAATTGCTTTAGCATTTGGATTGCTCGGTTTAACAACTTTTGCCAATGCGGCGGATGCGCTGAATGGTACGGTTTGGCAAACAATTGATGATGAAACAAAACAACCAAAGGCAATTGTAAAATTTACGGAACAAAAAGATGGATCGTTAACAGCATCGATTCAAAAGTATTTAGTTGCTGGTCAGGAAAATGCCTGCTCAAAATGTGAAGGTACTTACCACAACAAATCCCTAAAAGGCGTGACGATTGTTCATAGCCTGAAAAATGTCGGTGGTACGAACTACGACAATGGTTCAATCATTGATCCTAAAAATGGTAAGACATACAAGTTAAAAGCTGAAATGATTGAAGGTGGAAAAAAGCTCAAATTACGTGGTTATATCGGTATTGCCGCTTTAGGTCGTAACCAAACATGGATTCGCGTGAACTAAGATTTCATAGCACTAAAAAACCGAGCTAAAAAGCTCGGTTTTTTTATCCCTATATTCAGCTTAGGCTGATAATGCCTCATAGCTTGCCTCATCAAAGCCAATCACAAAACCTTGTGGTGTTTGTAATACAGGGCGTTTGATTAGGCTTGGCTGAGCCATAAGCGTTTCAATGAGGTTCTGTTCATTGCTGGTAGCGTGAGCTTGCTCATCTGCTGTGAGTTTACGCCATGTTGTGCCCTTTTTATTTAGAACTTTGTCAGCACCAATCTCTTTTAACCAAACTGCTAAAGTGTCTGCATCAATACCTTGCTTTTTATAATCATGAAATTCGTAGTCGATGCCTTTTGCCTGCAATGCATCAAAGGCTTTTTTCATTGAATTACAATTTTTAATACCATAAATTTTAAACATGCGAAAACCATAGAAAATAACAAAAAGATATGCCCAAAGCCTAACGTAAAAAGGCTGCGCTATGCCAGTTGAAATTTTTTATTCAGTTGATCGATGAAAGAGATAAAAGGAGTGACCAAATTGATCAGATGAATTGAATAAAAATGCGATGGATAAAGTCAGTAAAAAATTTTAGTATCTAAAAAAGAGAAAACCCGCATTTAATCTTCCTGATCATGCGGGTCTCATTTCAACGTCCAATGTCTCATCCTTGCAAATAAACTTAAACTAAGTTTATTTTTCCTTCCTACGGCGTCCTATCCCTTTGTGGTCATCCTGACCGCTTCCCTGTGCCGTGGTGCTATAATGCCGTTACAGGGGGTAAATAAAAATACACAAAAAACGACACGGGATGTAAGCTAAAGAAGCGGTCAAAGTGAACAAGTGTTCACTTGTTCGTGTATTTTGTAGTCAATAATTACAGGTGCATGGTCACTAAACCATTGTTCTTTATAGACCCATGCATTTGCAGTACGCGATTTCCAGTCTGGTGAGCAAGCATGGTAGTCGATACGCCAACCTACATTTTTTGCACGTGCTTGACCACGATTTGACCACCATGAGTACAACTCTGCTTCAGGTCGTACCTCACGGAAAGTGTCGACATAGCCTAACTCATCATAAATGTGGTCGAGCCATGCACGTTCATGCGGCAAAACACCTGATGACTTCTGGTTGCCTGACCAGTTTTTAATATCGATACGCTTATGTACGATATTGTAGTCACCACACACAATGATTGATTTATTTTCATCTCGCCATTTTTTTAGTATTTTCGCATATTCTTGTAGAAATAAATCTTTGCGTGCTTGTGCTTCGTCACCACTTGAACCTGATGGCAAGTATAAAGAAGCAATATGAACAGGATGTGACAGTCCTAAATCAAATTCTGCAGTAACAAAACGACCTTGAGAGTCCGCAAGTTCAAAACCTAAACCATTTTTGACTGAGACAAAGGGCAAGCGGCTATAAATCGCCGTACCTGCATAACCTGCACGTTCAGCAGGGAAGAGGTGAGTGTACCAACCTTCAGGTTTAAATTTATCGGTCCATTGTTCATGGGTAATGCGGCTTTCTTGCATACATACCACATCGGCACCAGACTGTTCTAACCATTCGAGTAAGCCTTTGGTGGCTGATGCGCGCAAGCCATTTACGTTAATTGAAACGACTCGAAGAATTTTTACATCACTTGGATAGCTATCCTTTGGTATCATACGTCTGTTTAACCTCAATTGAAGAATTTGGAGCACTTTATATGACAACGCCTGTGTCATTTCATCCGCAAGCTTTTATCGAACTCGCATTATCACGTGGAGTGCTTAAATTTGGTGAGTTTACCTTAAAATCAGGCCGTGTCAGTCCTTATTTCTTTAACGCAGGTTTGCTCAATGATGGTGAAGCATTGTCTTTGTTGGCACAAGGCTATGCTGATAAATTGGTTCAGTGTGACAATGTCGGCGTGATTTTTGGTCCTGCGTACAAAGGTATTCCTTTTGTAGCAGCGACTGCGGTAGCGTTGTCTCAAGTACATGGCAAGAGTGTTCCTTGGGGTTTTAACCGTAAAGAAGCCAAAGATCATGGTGAAGGTGGTGTGTTGGTCGGTGCATCGGTTGCAGGTCAAAAAGTGTGGATCATTGATGATGTGATCACTGCGGGGACTGCGATTCGTGAAGTTGTGACCATCTTAAAAAGTGCAGGTGCAACGATTGCAGGGGTGTTGGTTGCATTAGACCGTCAAGAACGTGGTCAAGGTGAGCTTTCTGCGATTCAGGAAGTACAAAAAGAACTTGAAATTCCAGTGCATGCTTTAATCACGATGAAAGATTTGATGGATTATTTGGATGCAAAAGGCGAGAAAGACGCTTTAGCCAATATGCAGGCGTATCGTGAAAAATATGGCATCTAAATTTTAAGCGTAAGAGAAAAGGAAGCTGATGCTTCCTTTTTTTAATAGTTTTATTTGAATTACTCATTCCATGTATTCAAGATTAAAAGGCAACTATAAAAGCTTAAGTTGGCTTGAGGTCAAGGGTTAATTTATAGAGTTAACCATATTTGAAAAACGGAAAATTTACAGGCTTATCGTGAAAAATATGGCATTTAAGTTTTTAAATATAAATGAAGCTGAGGCTTAATTTTTGGGTTGAGTTTAATTCATTGATTATTAATGATGATTACAAAATAAGTTTGGAATGTGAAAAAATATGTAAAGCTGTATTTAAAAAATATATACTTAAAATATTTAATGATAAATTGAAAATATTGGTCCTCCGCATAAGGATTCTATATTAGATATTGACTAACTACCTTAATAGGTAACCCTAAAGCACAAGAGAATTTAAAACTGTATCTTGATCATCCAAATTAGAATTACCCTAGTTTTACTGAAAATAACTTCAGAATATGAATTATTAGCTTAAAAAATAGGGGAATCTAAAAATTAGAGTGCAATATGTTTAAAAAATATCTAATAATTTTATTCTGTATGTTTTCATTGGTTAGTTGTAGTAATCTGGATAGCCTAACGACGCTTTCAGTGAAACAAGAAACAGATGCTCGTTTACTATATCGTGGTTTAATGTATGGAAATTTAGAACAAATTAAACGCCATACAGATGAAGAGTTTTTTGAAAAAATTAATGGAACACCGCAGTTTTTAAAAGATATAAAATTTTTAATACCTAAAACTGATAATTTTCAAATTGAAACTTTAAGTGTAAATTTTAGCACCAATTTTCCCAAAATCTGGGAGAAGAAATTGATAGTAAATTATATTTACTATTATGATTCTAAAAGGCTTTTATATAAAGTTGTTTTTGATGGTAAGACTAAAAAGATTATAGATATTACGCTTTCTGAAATAGTTGCATAAATTTTGAGGAAATTGGCTGAAGAATTAGGAATTAAGCAATCATCAGTTTCAGCAAATGAGAATCATGGTAATGATCCTAAACTCTAGATTATGAAAAGTATATTGGAAGTAATGGATAGGAAGCTTCTTATAAATGTAGAGCTTCCAACGGAAAAATATATAGAGTTCAATTTCTAAGGACGAATATTAGAGCGAAAATTCCTCTGAATTCGTAGGTCAACCATTATGTTAGTTAATAGGAATCACACTTCTTACATTCCAACATCATACCTAATTTCTCACTTCGCCCTTGCTCAGTCAACACCCAAGGGCGACTTTGCCAAGGTGGGTCATGGCGCACATGCTGCGTATGACCACAAGCGAGAACGGCAATCCAATGGTTCTCTTCATCGAGATGAAATCCAACAATGGCTTGTTGCATTTATTCACTCAAACTTTCAAGTTTAGAATCCTCTAAACCCTTTAAAAAACGATGGCATAAATTATGAATCGCCACTAAATCATTTGGATCAACACCCAAAGAGCAGGCGAGTTTAAACGGAATTAAGGTAATTTCATCTTTTGCAGCCAGTGCTTTTTCCAGCAAGATCACCTTTTTCATACGCTCATCTTCTTTTACCGCAACGCGCTTTAAAAACTGCTTTTCTTCAAGTTTTTTAATAATTGGCGTTAGCGTTCCCGAATCAAAAAAGGTCTTTTGACCAATTTCGGACAACGTTACATTGTCTTTTTCATACAAAGCCAACAGTACAATAAATTGCGGATAGGTTAGATCGTATTCCTGAAGTAAAGGGCGATATTGACGAATCATTGCATTGGTCGCGGAATACATTGCAAAACACACTTGATTATCCAAGTAAGAAAATTCAGTCATGCTTTGCTCCTCAACGTCATTTTGGCTAGCTCACAGTATAGTTTGATTAATCGCAAAAGTATATTGTGTATAATAAACTTGCACACAAGATAATTGTGTGCAATATTGAGTGGGCGAGCTGAATGATTAAGCAAACTATTTTGAGCAATCCCACAATTGGATAGTTGAGAGAACACCTATGAGCAAAATTTATGATTTTCAGGCTGAACTTTTAGAAGGCGAGCAAAAGAACCTAGCCGACTATCAAGGCAAAGTTTTATTGGTGGTGAATACCGCGAGCAAATGTGGTCTAACACCGCAATTCGAAGGTTTGGAAAAGCTATATCAGGACTATCAACAACAAGGTCTGGTGATTCTTGGTTTTCCATGTAACCAATTTGCCAATCAAGATCCATCAAGCAATGAAGAAATTGGCAGCTTCTGTCAGCGTAACTATGGCGTATCATTTCCAATGTTTGCCAAAGTCGATGTGAATGGTCCAACGGCACATCCCTTGTATCAATACCTGACTTCAGAAGCCAAAGGTCTTTTGGGCAGCAGCATTAAATGGAATTTCACTAAGTTTTTGATCAATCAAAAAGGCGAAGTGATCAAGCGTTATGCTCCCATCACTAAACCTGAAAAAATTGCCAAAGATATTGAAAAACTTTTGGCTTAATTCGATGCTGGAATTGAATGTTGCACGAATTACTGGTGATGGATTTATTTGCCAGTAATTTTTTATTTTTAATCAGTGATAAAATGCGTTATTTAAATAAAATCAGTCTAGTTATTTGAATAATTTATATTTTTTTAGATCAAAGAATTACACAACTAGTTTAAACATCATCATTAAACTTCGCTATACTTTTTGCCAAGATTAAAAATACGAGCGTCAGATTATGCGTGTACTTGTAGTGATGGACCCGATTGAAACTGTGAATCTCAAAAAAGATTCAACCATGGCGATGTTATGGGCGGCGAGCCGTCGCGGGCATGAATTGGGTTATGCATTACAGCACGATTTATATATTGATCAAGGCAAAGCCTTTGGTTTGATTTCACCGCTTAAAGTCTTTGAAGATTACAATCATTATTATGAGTTGGGTGACAAGCAAAAAGAGTCATTGGCTGATTACGATGTCGTATTGATGCGAAAAGACCCACCGTTCGACATGAACTTTGTCTATACCACTTATATTTTAGAACAAGCCGAACGTGAAGGTGCGTGGATTATTAACAAACCACAATCGCTACGTGACTGTAATGAAAAGCTGTTTGCAACCCAGTTCCCAGAGTTACAAGTGCCAACTTTGGTCACGTCTCAGCAAAGCCTAATTCGTGAATTTATCAAAAAGCATGGCGATGTGATTGTAAAGCCGCTTGATGGTATGGGCGGAATGGGGATTTTCCGTTTGTATCAAGATGGGGTAAATATTGGTTCGACTTTGGAAATGCTCACTGAAATGGGCACACGTCCAATCATGGCACAACGTTATATTCCTGAAATTGTTGAAGGTGATAAACGAATCTTGATGGTCAATGGTGAGCCGATTCCATATTGCTTGGCGCGAATTCCACAAAATGGTGAAGTGCGTGGAAACTTGGCGGCAGGTGGCCTAGGTCAAGCACGTCCACTAACTGAAAACGATAAATTAATTGCTGCAAAAGTAGGGCCTTTTTTACGTGAAAAAGGTTTGGTTTTTGTTGGTTTGGATGTGATCGGTAACTATGTGACAGAAATTAACGTGACTAGTCCAACCTGTATTCGTGAGATTGATGCACAGTTTGGAACATCGATTGCGGATGATTTATTTAATGTGTTAGAAGCAGGTCGCTCAAGCTAAATAAGAATCATTATTTGACCGAATTGCCCGTTTGAATTTGTACCAAATTGACAAGCAAATGGGCAATTGGATATCGACAGAACCTTGTTTTTAACAAAGAATCGAAAAAAGCACTGCTTTCTGTTGTAAACAAGTGAAATTCGCTTTTCGTGAATGAAGCTTTAGGATTAAAATAACTCCCGAAAACAATAGACGATAACCTTCTTTTTTGAGTTGAAGAATTAGACCGTGACCAATTCACCACAGAACAAACCCAAACATGTCATGATGATGGCCGCTGGTACAGGTGGGCATGTTTTTCCTGCGCTTGCTGTTGCCAAACAACTGCAACAAGAAGGCTGCCAAGTGTCTTGGTTAGCAACGCCTACAGGAATGGAAAATCGGTTACTCAAAGATCAGAATATTCCGATTTATCAGATTGATATTCAAGGTGTACGTGGCAATGGTTTATTACGTAAACTGAGTGCACCCTTTAAAATTTTAAAAGCCACTTTAAGCGCGATGCGCTATATGAAACAACTTAAGATTGATGCTGTTGCTGGCTTTGGTGGTTATGTTGCAGGGCCGGGTGGTTTAGCTGCTCGTTTATTGGGTATCCCTGTGTTGATCCATGAACAAAATGCTGTTGCAGGATTTACCAATACCCAACTGGCGCGTGTTGCAACAACAGTTTGTCAGGCTTTTCCAAATACTTTCGCAAATAGTGATAAAGTCGTGACCACAGGCAACCCTGTGCGTGCGGAAATCACTGCGATTTTAAATCCATCTTGGCGTTATCAAACGCGTGAACAAGCGCAGTTGCCGCTGAATATCTTGATTGTAGGCGGTTCATTAGGTGCTCAAGCGCTCAATGAGCGTTTGCCAGAAGCTCTGAAAAGGGTCAATTTACCACTGAATGTTTTTCATCAATGTGGTCAAAATCAGCAAGAGATTACGCGTGAACGTTATCAGGGTGCATCTGCAAATTTAAATATTCAGGTTGAGCCATTTATTCACGATATGGCAAAGGCCTATAGTGAAGCAGATTTAATTATTTGTCGTGCTGGTGCTTTGACGGTGACAGAGGTTGCAACAGCAGGTTTAGCCGCAGTGTTTGTACCTTTGCCGATTGCCGTAGACGATCATCAAACTGCAAATGCAAAATTCCTTGCCAATGTCGGCGCTGCAAAGATTTGCCAACAAGCAGAAATGACACCTGTTGTTTTAGATGAGTTGTTAGCCACATTATTAAATCGCCAACTGCTCTCTGAAATGGCAATCAAAGCACGTCAACAAGCACAACCGAATGCAACTCAGCATGTGGTTGATCTGATTAAAAAATTGTAATTCGAGTTTATCTATGTCTCCAACGAATCCAAACCAAGCCAAAAAGCTGATCAAAGTGCCTGAAATGCGCCGTATTAAACATATCCACTTTGTTGGTATTGGTGGTGCGGGGATGTGTGGTATTGCCGAAGTATTAAGTAACCAAGGCTATAAAGTTTCAGGTTCTGATATTAAAGCGTCAAAAACCACAGCTCAGCTTGAAGCAAATGGTATTAAAGTATTTATTGGACACTCTGCTGACAATATTAAAAATGCCAATGTGTTGGTGGTATCGACTGCGATTGATCCTGAAAACCCAGAAATTAAAGCCGCCATTGAGCAACGTACTCCAATCGTGCGTCGTGCTGAAATGTTGGGTGAGTTGATGCGCTACCGTCATGGTATTGCAGTTGCGGGAACGCATGGTAAAACTACGACCACAAGTTTACTAACAACCATGTTGGCAGAAGAAAACCTTGATCCAACTTATGTAATCGGTGGTTTGCTGAATAGTACAGGTGTCAACGCTGCATTGGGTGAAAGTCGTTTTATCGTGGCTGAAGCGGATGAATCGGATGCTTCATTCTTGTATTTGCAACCGATGGCCGCGATTGTGACCAATATCGATGCCGATCACATGGATACCTATGAAGGTAGCTTTGATAAATTAAAAGATACCTTTATTCAATTTTTACATAACTTGCCATTCTATGGTTTGGCTGTAGTGTGTGGTGATGATGCCAATATCCGTGAAATCTTGCCGCGTGTAGGTCGTCCAGTATTGACCTATGGATTTGATGAAGGCAATGACATTCGTGCGGTCGATGTTGAACAAGAAGGCATGCGTTCGCACTTTACTGTATTGCGTAAAGATCGTGAGCCATTACGTGTCACGATTAATCAACCGGGTTTACACAATGTCCTAAATGCACTTGCTGCGATTGGTGTTGCGACAGATGAAGGTGTTTCTGATGGTGCGATTTGCCGTGCTTTAGCAGGCTTTAGCGGTGTTGGTCGTCGTTTCCAAGTTCAGGGTGAATTTGAAGTCGGCGAAGGCTTAGTGAAATTAGTCGATGACTATGGTCACCATCCAAAAGAAGTTGAAGCAACAATTAAGGCAGCGCGAGCAAGCCATCCAGATCGTCGTTTGGTCATGATGTTCCAACCGCACCGTTTTAGCCGTACTCGTGACTGTTTCGATGACTTTGTCGATGTGTTGTCGCAAGTCGATCAACTATTATTGCTTGAGGTATATCCTGCGGGCGAAAAACCGATTGTGGGTGCGGATAGTCGAGCATTGGCACGCAGTATTCGTCTACGTGGTCAGGTTGAACCGATTCTTGTTGATCCAGTTGAGGGCAACTTGCCAAGTGTCTTACAAAAAGTGTTACAAGCGAATGACCTGTTATTAACACAAGGCGCAGGTAACGTCGGTGCAATTTCGGTAGAATTGGCTCAGCATCGCTTGTATGCCAAATCCCCCTAACCCCCTTTGTTAAAGGGGGAACCCCTCCCTTTTTAAAGGGAGGCGGGGAGGGATTTAATAGAATATATGAAGTTTTTTAAGGATATAAACGTGTCAAATGCTGCAAAATTCGGCAAAGTTGCCGTGTTGTTGGGTGGGAAGTCGGCTGAACGTGCTGTGTCATTGGACAGCGGTCAAGCGGTATTAGAAGCATTATTGCGCTCGGGTGTGCAAGCAGAGGCATTTGACCCTCAAGATCGTAGCGTGACAGAGCTGGTTGCTTATGACCGTGCTTTTATCGTGTTGCATGGTCGTGGTGGTGAAGACGGCCAAATCCAAGGTGTCTTGGAATGGTTGAACCTACCTTATACAGGGACAGGTGTACAAGGTTCTGCGATTGGTATGGACAAAGTCAAAACCAAACAAATCTGGCAGGGCAGTGATTTACCAACAGCGCCGTACCGTATTATTACCAAAGAAACTGATTTAGATTCAGTGATTGCCGATCTTGGTCTACCTGTGATTATTAAACCTGTTCACGAAGGCTCAAGTGTGGGCATGAGCAAGGTTGAGAAAGCAGAGGATTTTGCGGCTGCGATTGCAAAAGCGACGGCACATGATGCTGTGGTTATGGCAGAAAAATGGATTACAGGGTGTGAATTTACGATTTCATTTTTAAATGGTCAGCCTTTGCCAGTCATTCGTTTACAACCACCAGCAGATGTTGCTTTCTATGATTATGAAGCAAAATATCAACGCAATGATGTCGAATATGGTATTCCTTGCGGCTTGAGTGACGCTGAAGAGAAAAACTTGCAAGCATTGTGTCTACGTGCATTCCAAGCAGTGGGTGCAGAAGGCTGGGGGCGTATCGACGCGATGCAGGATGAACAAGGAAATTTCTGGTTATTAGAAGTAAATACTGTACCAGGTATGACCAGTCATTCTTTGGTGCCGAAGGCAGCACAAGCAGTTGGTTATAGTTTTGATGAGCTTTGTGTTGCGATCTTAGAGCAAACATTAACTGAGTCGGTCTAACTTTTATGGCTCAACTTCCTGCATCAATGCGTCGTAAAACACGACCAGCGATTAGCTCGATTCACGAGAAACCGCCTTCGCCAAAACAAAAAATGGTGAATGCGGGCGGCTGGGCATTGTTGATTATTGCATTTGCTGTTCTTGCCATTGGTCTTTATGGTTTATATAAAGTCATGACTGATGCCAAAGTGGCGGAATTGCAGGTGGTTGGCACCCATTCAGATGTTGAGAACCAACAGATGGTTCAACATTTGGATCCAGTGATTAAAGATAACTATTTCACGTCCGATTTAGAACAAATTCGAGATCAAGCATTAAAGGTCTCATGGGTTGATCGAGTGGTTGTATCACGGGCTTGGCCAAATGCAATTCGAGTGCGCGTTATGCCGCGTCATGCAATTGCACGTTGGGGAACAGGGCGCTTGCTCAGTGATAATGGGGATGTATTTAGTGAGGCTGTGTTAACCGCACATCCAAATTTGCCACTTTTACATGGTCCAGTCAGCCAATCCAAAATGATGATGCGTCGCTATAATGAAATTAATCAGCTTTTTCATCCTGCAAATTTGCGTTTAAAAGAGTTGTATTTAACTGAGCGTATGACGTGGTTTATGCAGTTTGATTCTGGCTTGCGCATTATCGTTGATCAGGATCAGACCATGAATAAATTACAACGCTTAAGCCATTTGGCACAAACAGATCTAAAACCTGTATGGTCAAAAATTTCGTCGATTGATTTGCGATATCGGAATGGCTTAGCGATTCAATGGAAAAATGCAGCACCGCCCAAGATTGTGAACGGTCAGTTTGTTGTAACGATTGATGACACAAGCCTTGCAGGTGCAATTCAGGCAAAGCCATAATACGTGGCTTGAAAATAATAGGCAGTGGTCCTAAACAACATTAAAGAAATGGTATTTAAGTAATGAGTGAAGCTGTTCCCTCAGTTGTTGCGATTGATATTGGGACTCATAAAGTCTCAGTTTTGATTGGTAAGATCCATGCACCGGATAAGATCCAAGTCATTGGCATGGCAACTGCTCGCAACCGAGGTATGGTTAAAGGCAAGATTGTCAGTTTAGATAAGGTGATTGCTGCGATCAAAAATGCAGTATCCGAAGCAGAGGATATGGCTGAATGCCGTATTCATAGTGCGTGGGTGTCGATTCCAAGTACTGAATTACAAAGTTTTTATGCTTCAGGTCGTACGCCTGTTGCTAACCATGATCATATTATTACAACAAATGAAGTGGTTAGAGCATTAGAATTGGCGAAAGCGAGTCATGTTTCGCCTGATTATTATTTGGCGAGTGCAGTTCCTTTAGGCTTTGAACTTGGTGACTCTGCTGAATGGGTACAAAACCCAGTCAATATGTCTGCACATAGTATGACGGGTCATTATCAGTTAATGATGATGCCAATTAGCACTATGCAAAACCTTGATCGTGCCATGAAAGGTGCCAATATCGGGGTTGAAAAAATGGTGGTGTCTTGCTTGGCAACAGCTGAAGCAAGCCTGCTTAAAGATGAAAAAGAATATGGCGTTTGCCTTGTTGATATTGGTGCAGGTATTACCAATCTCGCTGTGTATTTAGATGGTCGACTAGCTTTAGCACGTACCCTCGCGCGCGGCGGTGAAAATGTAACGCGCGATATTGCAGCGGTGTTACAGACCACAACCGAAGAAGCTGAGCGCATCAAGATTTTACATGGTTGTGTTGACCTAAGTGTTGTGAAACCAGATCACATGATTCAAGTTCAAGGGATTGATGGTACTCAAACCATCAGTCGTATTGAGCTTGCAGAAATTATTATTGCGCGTTATGAAGAGATCTTTGCATCAATTCGTGAAGAACTAGAGCATAGCGGTGCAATTCACGGTTTATATCATGGGGTGGTTTTAACTGGGGATGCATGTCAGATCGAAGGTATGGTCAAT
>AZIJ01019069.1_pt1 | contig 26780 bp, 28 predicted proteins | sample 359151 | NCBI WGS metagenome assembly AZIJ01 (sample SAMN02429718, study PRJNA222666) | marine sediment metagenome | biome: Sediment sample; isolation source: enrichment culture of sample MGS-ElMAX(UA) from oil contaminated site at the... | place: Egypt: El Max | collected 2013-01-23 | depth 9.22 m m | reverse complement strand
GGCACTTGCCATGTGAGAGTAAGTCATCGCCAGCTTTTAAATTTAAACACCCCCTCCGCTAATGCAGAGGGGGTGTTTCTTTATTGCATGATCGAAAGTAGTTGAATTAAATACAATATCGTTAGAAAAGTAGACTAAACTCGGTTAAAACATTATCAAAATTAACAATTCAATGAAAATTTCCTTGCTTATAGATTACCCAGAGGCAGTTGGAAAAATTGCGAAATGGCACTATCACGAGTGGGGTCATCTCTCTTTAGAGATGACCGAAGAGGTGATATACCAAAAGGTGTTGGAAAAAGCAGCTCATCGGGATGTTATTCCTTTAGCAATCGTAGTCCACCATGAAAAAGAGTTGATTGGTGTCTTAGAGCTTAAGCGACATGAGAATAAAAATTACCCAGAATATGAATATTGGATCGGAGGTTTATTTGTTGATCCTATATGGAGAGGACAAGGGGTCGCAGGTAGCATGATTGCAATGGCAAAAGAAAAAGCCAAGCAATTAGGTATCACTACGCTCTATTTACAATGCGAAAGTCACAATATCGATTTATATCAAAGGCATGGTTTTAAAATAATTCATCAAGCTTATTACCATAACATTGAAACGACTATTATGCAGTTTGACGTTTTATTGAATCATAAAACAACATAAATAAAATAGAAGTAGTTCTATGAAAACATGTAAGTTTGAATTTTAAATTCATAAATATTTTAGAAAGGGTCTTAGGAAGCTAAAGAGGATTATTTCGTAATAATTTGAGTAGTTCAAGGTACACATTCTCATGCCGGTGATTGAAACGATACTCGGTTTCTTTCAAATGCAAATAGAAAGTATGTTTGGCTACGCCATTGAATTTTGCTAATCGCCTTTTGGCATAGCTCCAGAAGGATTCAATGCCGTTAATATGTCGATCACCATTAGCAAATTCATTCACTCCATGATTGACTCGAAAGTGCTTATCATAACCAATATCGACTAAGCCATCGTAACCACGCCAACCATCAGAATGAATGATTGTTCCTAGATTGACATGCCCACGAATAATGGCTTGTAGTGTAGCTCTGGAGCAATCTGGGACAATTTCTGTATACACTTTACCGTTGCGTTTTAATAAGCCAAATACGATGGTTTTGCCATAGGCTCCTCGTCCTCGCTTACCTCTTACACGACGAGCACCAAAATAAGATTCATCAACTTCTACATCTACATCACCTTGCAAAGGTGAAATGAGTTCACAATGCTCAGCGATTCGATGGCGGATTTTAAGAAAAATAGAGTTAGTAGAACGGACTGAAATACCAATCAATTCTGCTGTGTTAGAAGCCGTTAAATCTAAGGCAAAACAACGAATAAGTTGTCTGAATTTAGCCTCTGTGATTTTAGAACGACAATAGTACCTATTTTTTATATTCATATTAGGAAGTTACCATACAATTGAGATATGTTTACTTCCTAAGACCCTTTAGAAAATATAAGGAAAACTTAGTGCTGAGTGTGATTGTTCAATTGATGGGCGGCATTGGATTATTTCTTTTAGGCATGTCTTTGATGACTGATAGCTTAAAAGCGATTGCAGGTGAAGCATTAAGGCAATGGTTGGTTCGATTTACCAACTCCCCAATAAAAGCTGTTCTATCAGGTATTGGCTTAACCGTAGTTGTACAATCTTCAACAGCAACAACTTTAGCAACAATTGGTTTTGTGAGTGCAGGCGTATTAAGTTTCAGTCATGCAATCGGTGTGATTATCGGAGCAAATATTGGGACAACGAGTACTGGCTGGATGGTGGCATTATTAGGTCTGAAATTTTCTATAGCCAGTTTTGCCTTACCATTGATGGGGGTGGGCGCTTTATTAAAACTATTAGGTAAAGAGAAAATCGCATTTATTGGCTTAACTTTAGCAGGCTTCGGTTTACTGTTTTTTGGCATTCAAATATTACAAGATGCCATGAGTGGTGTTGCTGAATTGATTGATTTGTCTCGTTGGGCTGAACCAACATTCATGATGAAATTGATTTTAGTTGCTATCGGTATTCTCATGACGATTTTGCTTCAATCATCAAGTGCAGCGATTACAACCACATTAGCAGCCTTATCGACTCAAACAATTAATTTAGAACAAACTTTAGCACTGGTGATTGGTCAAAATGTAGGAACGGTTGCCACAGCAATTTTAGCTGCGATTGGCGCGACTACAAGTGCTAAGCGTACAGCCGCAGTACATGTTATCTTTAATGTAGTAACAGCCGTTTTTGCATTTTTTCTATTGTCTCCCGCATTTATGTGGGCTTATCAGCATTTTCAATTGATTCACCAACTTGATTCTGTGTTATTAGTTGCTGCATTTCATACAGCATTTAGTTTATTAGGTGCATGTATTTTTATGCCACTTTTACCTAAGTTTGAACAACTTATTATTCGACTGCTTCCAGAACAAGAGCCAACGACAACACGTTATTTGGATGAGTCACTTTATAGTGTTCCTGCATTGGCGATTGCAGCAGCAGAGCGAGCATTGTTGAAGTCGATTGCTGAGATGTATAAGGTTTTGACTCGAAGCATTCGGGGAGAGATTATTGCTTCATTGGTTAATACAGATGAATATGATCGGACTCTTGCAAAAGTTGAACATTATTTAGAAGAAATGTCTGTTCCTCAATCAAGCAGCGACCAGCATCGATTTATTATCTTATTGAGGTTAGTAGTATATGTCCGAGTTCTCAAAAATGATCTAGCTGAGGTTGCAAATATTGAATCTATTCAGAAGCAAGATTCCATCTATGACTTAGCACAGCGTTTTGCCACGATTCTTGAGCAAAGTATTCCTTATTTATTGCAAGAACCTTTTGTAAATTTACCGAAAGGGCTAGTGAATGATCTCACCGCCATCGCTGAAGAAATGAAAGATAAACAGGAATTCGTGAGGCAGAAGCTTATAGAGGATTCTTCTCAAAAAAATGTATCTGCAACATATACACTAGAGCTTTTGGCTGCACAACGGTGGTTAGAGCATTTGGTGGTTCACTGTAGCCGTGTTGCAATCTTGTTGGGTGATACAGAGCAAGAGTTGGTGGATGAAGAGCTAAGTTTAGTGGAATAAATTTTAGTTTGAGATACGATTAATGATGATATTATGATTCTAAATATCTACTTTAAAATCATAATAATATGAGAAGAAAACTCTACTTGGATTATGTGCTCTATGCATTAATAAGCTGTTGCTTCGTGGTTGGGTATGCCTATATTCTTGGCGAATCATTTCAATGGTTGTACTTAGTAATATCTTTCATTTTTGGTATTCTTTTCATGACTTTTGTGATTGTAAGATTGCCAATTTTTAATCAGTATTATGCGCAAAGTGCTTATCCACACAATCTGATTATTCCGACAAAACCTATGAATAGAGCAAATCAGCGAGCAGCGCCTGTGATGTCAAGTTTATTAACAGGTGTCGTCTTAGGTGTGATCTTTTATAGCTTTGGGGTTGAACAGTTTAAAGTTGAATGCTTTGTCGGAGCTATTGCTTCTGGTGTAATGAGTTTTTATTTTGAACCCAAAGTATAATTCGCCTAAACATCTAGTTTTTTCATAAAAGATAAAGTTTTCTACTTTTCTCCTCAGCTGACACTCCTATAATGATTGAGAATCATTCCAAATCTAATAAGGAAATAACATGTCTACCGATCAACAATTTCCAACACCTGCCAACTTAGGGATCGCAGTTTATTCAAATAATGCGGAAGCGATTGGTAATACACCTTTAGTTCGCATCAATCGTCTGATTAAAACTGGCGCAACTGTATTGGCAAAAGTTGAAAGCCGTAACCCTGCATTCTCAGTGAAATGCCGTATTGGTGCAGCGTTGATTGCGGATGCTGAAAAACGTGGCGTACTGAAAGCAGGGATGCATATTGTTGAGCCAACTAGTGGTAATACAGGGATTGCCTTGGCATTCGTTGCAGCAGCAAAAGGTTATCCAATTACCTTAACTATGCCTGCAAGTATGAGTCTAGAGCGTAGAAAAGTATTAAAAGCTCTAGGTGCAAATCTTGTACTGACTGAGCCTGCTAAAGGTATGAAAGGTGCAGTAGATGAAGCTGTTCGTTTAGCAACGGAAAATCCTGAGCTTTATTTCCTACCACAACAATTTGAAAACCCAGCCAATCCACAGATTCATGTCGATACCACAGGCCCAGAAATCTGGCAGGCAACCAATGGACAAGTTGATATTCTTGTCGCTGGTGTCGGTACTGGTGGTACGATTACAGGTATTTCACGCTATTTTGAGCAAGTTCAGAATAAGCCAATTTATTCTGTTGCCGTTGAACCTGCTGAGTCTCCAATCATTACCCAAACAAAAAATGGTGAAGGCATTACACCTGCACCTCATAAGATTCAAGGGATCGGAGCAAACTTCATTCCTAAGAACTTAGATTTAGATTTGGTCGATGAAGTTGTACCTGTAAACAGTGCTGATGCGATTGAATGGGCACGAAAATGTGCTACTCAAGAAGGTATCTTGGTTGGTATTTCCAGTGGTGCAGCTTTGGCTGCAGCTGCTCAGATTGCAGAGCGTCCTGAAAATGCAGGCAAAACCATTGTTGTGGTCCTTCCAGATAGTGGCGAGCGTTATTTATCCTCAGTACTTTTTGAGGGTTTATTTGACGAAGTTTAATTCGTTAAGCTGCCAAAAAAACCATGCTTTCAAGCATGGTTTTTTATTGAAGTTAGAGTACTTTCTTCAAGGTTTTTTCATGTCGTTTGACTGAGCGTGCGTATTTTTTTGCTTTGTGGCGTGTCCAAAAACTACGTTTATAACCTGTTGGTCCAACATTGTAATAAGCAACGGCTTTTGACCAACTTCCAGCAGACTTATAGTAACTTGCCAATACATATGCACCACAATTAACATTGACTGTTTCATCGTACAGATTGCCTGGGCAAGATTGACGCCAATGGCTTGGAATAATTTGAGTTAAACCTACAGCACCCGTTGGTGAGCGTGCGGAACTGTTATAGTTTGACTCTTGGCGAATAAGCGCTGCGAGTAGCGTGGGCGATACGTCATAACGATCAGCACTTTGCACAATAATCGGTGAGATACGATTTGCAGTATTGGGTGATACAGAATAAGCAGTTTGTAACCCTGAAGATAGTTGAGTTGAGCGATGAGCAAATGATCCACTTAGACTGCTACATGCACTCATGCTGATGGCAATCACAACAAGACTGATTTTTAAAAACACTGAGCTTAGATTTTTAAAGCTAATATATTGATCAGACGTAGATAGAATTTGCAAAATATTGAACCGTCAAATGAAGCTCTATGGATGGTATTAATTCAATTTGAATGAGTCAAGGCTGTTATTTTATCATGTTGATAAACTTAAAATTCAGTTTGTAAAAAAGCCCCGACATCCTGTCGAGGCTTTTTCATATTTGGTTTCTTGCGGTTAACTCCTGTCAACGACCACGTCCTGTGCTTCTTGTTGTTCTGAATGAGACTTCCTATCTCTTTATGACTCTCATCATAGAACTATATACTTTAGTCGTATATTCGCCAATCACTGCAACCTGTGTACGTTTAAACTTACAGGGCTTCTTTTAAAGCTTGTTCATGGCGTTTTACTGAGCTGGCATATTTATGTGCCTGTTGCCGCATATAGAGGCTTCTTTTATAGCCTGTTGGTCCTACATTGTAGTAACCCAGTGCTTTGATCCAATCACCTGTAGATTCATAGTAACGAGAGAGAATATATGCACCGCAATTAATATTGATTTGCTCATCATAAAGATTACCCGGGCAGGTCTGTTGCCAAAACTTAGGGCGAACTTGAGTTAAACCAACCGCATCTGCGGATGATTTTGCGTTGCTAATATAGCTTGACTCTTGGCGGATGAGAGCTGCGAGTAAATGTGGTGAGATGTTATAGCGATCAGCAGTTTGTAAAATAATGGGTGCAACACGATTTGCAGTGGTGGGATGAACCGAATAAGCGTTTTGAATGCCCGTAGAAAACTGCTGAGAATGGTTGACTGTTGGTGCTTTAGTGGTGCTACAGGCAACGGTTAAATATGAGCTTAGGAAAAGGATACACAACTTAAGAAACGTATTTTGAAACCGAGAAAAAGAGAACTTGTTGTAAGTTATCATCGTTGAAAAAGTTTAACCATCATATAAAAAACAAGCGGATAGTATGGAGGTCAACTTATTGAGTCAATGGTAGCTGTTTAGCTAAATCGTTTGTTTTTATATATTCAGCTTGATCTAGTACACATAAAAAAAGCCCCGACATCCTGTCGAGGCTTTCTCGTATTTGTTTCTTGCCGTCAACTCCTGTCAACGACCACATCCTATGGATCTTGTTATTCTGAATGAGACATCCTATCTCTTTATGGTTTTATAGTAAGCGAAAAATATTTGGGAGCATATTCGTCAATTGCCACAGCTGGCTGTACGTTAAAACCTACAAAAGATCTTAAAAAGATTCTAAAGATCTTTAAGAATAAAATTCACGATTCTTTGAGCAATAGGTGCACAGATCAATACACTTGGAAAAGCAAACATCCAAGCAATAATCCATGCTGACATCCACATTGAAAAGAAATGCTCAATAAAACCAACTGCTTTAAGCGTGGTAATTCCTGAAATCAAAAAAGACATCATACAAGACAAAATGAATGGAAATAAAAGCCTTGAAGCCTTCATCAGTTAACCCCTTGATATGCACTTAAGGTCAATGCAATGTTTTGCCCAAATAATTGAGCCGTTTTAATATCACCAACATCGAATGCATGAGCTGCACTGGCATGTTCGGCTTGAGCCATTAATCCAGACCATGAACCTAATCGATTGACTGCCTCAGTATAGGCAACGCCATGATGTTGGCTCGGTCGTATTGGATTACCGACCCATATCATACCGTGTTGCATACAAAAGGTGAAAAGTGAAATAAGCGTTGACTGTTTATCTCCTGCAGGAAGAGATGAGACCGTAAATCCTGCCGATAATTTTCCTCTAAAGCTTTGCTTTTTCCATAAAGGGCCAGTGCGATCCATCAGCTGTTTGAGAGGACTAGATACACCTCCAAGATAGGTAGGTGAACCCCAAATTAAAGCGTCATATTGAATAAGTTGCTCAGGCTGATGTATTAATTGTTCGGTTGTAAATAAATCAATTTGAATATGATCGACCAGCGCAGCCCCGAGTTGAATTTGCTTGGCGATAAAGCGGGTATGACCTTGGTGACTATGATAAATAATTGCGATTGATTTCATGATTGAGGCCCTTAATTGAATAATTTTAAAAATTTGGCTGCGAGATATAAACCACACCCGAAGATACCGTGGTTGATGAGACTTTTAAGACGGTTGAGCCAAGGCTGCGGTGTGTTTGTAGCTGCTATGCCAGCACCCATAGCAGGTTGCATAATCAAAAAGGGAACTAGCACCGTGATCAGGCCGAAAGCGAAAGCGCTATAAAACTGTGGCTGAATGAGCCAAGTTTCCCCCACGAAAAGAATAAAAATAAAAGCAAACAAGACGCCGACACTGTAATGCGTACACCAACCCACTAGAGATTCATGTTGAATCTGAGAACTTTGGCTAATTGGGTGATGTCGAATTTTTCCTTTAAATATCCAACCGATCCAACGGCCCAATAAGGCGAAATTTAAAGTCGGAATATTCAGTTGCATTAGGATGAATAACCAAATATCCATGACAATTGTTGCACCAATACCTAAGACGAGTATCTGAAATAATTGCTCGAAAAAGTTCATGAATTCACCTCAATTCCATCTCTAAAAATGTGATAAATTCATTGTGCAAGTTCAAGTCAACTTGAAGTCAAGAGGTATTTATGGATATTGGTGAAGTCGCAAAAAAAGCGAATGTTGCACCTTCAACTTTACGTTTTTACGAAGAGAAAGGATTAATCAAATCTATTGGGCGACAAGGTTTGCGTCGTCAATATGCCAAACAAGTTTTAGATCAGTTGGCATTGATTGCATTGGGGCGGGCAGCTGGTTTTTCTTTAGATGAAATTGCAACAATGTTTGGACAGGATGGTCAGCCAGAGCTAGATAGAGGTTTGTTGAATGAAAAAGCCGAACAGCTCGAGAAGATGACACGACGGCTACATTTGATTAGTGAAGGTTTAAGGCATGCAGCGGTTTGTCCGGCTGAGAATCACCTGCAATGCCCAACGTTTCAAAATTTTTTAAAAGCCGCAATTGCAGGAGAATATCAGCCGACCAAGTTGTAGCAAAAGTATCCGAGTAAATAGGCATGTCATTGTATCGCCATAAAGATTTCATTTTATTGAAGTCAAAGTTTCATAAAAACTTGTTCTAATTTTCTTAATTTTTTTACCAAACGTATAAAATGATGAACAAGAAAACTGTATTGGCTTTGATCTGTGCGACAACTTTTGGATTAAGCGCCTGTAATGATGATAATCAAGATCAAAATACATCAATAGAAAAAGTCACTGAGCCAACTTTGGTTTCTTTTGCCAAACTTCCTGTTGAAACTTACGCAGCTGGCCCTGATTCTGGTCAAGCTGTTCAAGGTGCCAATGGCATTTATCCACCCTTTAAAGGACAGCCTGTACAAGGTTTTTCTGCTGCACTGAAAAACGATGATGGCAGCTACATGGCGATGTCTGATAATGGTTTTGGTACACAAGACAATTCAGCAGACTATTTGCTACGAATTTATAAGCTAAAAGCTGATTTTAAAACTAAGTCGAAAGGAACTGGACAAGTCGAAGTACACAGCTTTATTCAGTTACGTGACCCGAATAAGCGCATTCCATTTGATATTGTGAATGGCAATACCGCTGAGCGCTTATTGACAGGTGCAGATTTTGACCCTGAGTCTATGCAACGCACAGCGGATGGAACATATTGGATTGGTGACGAATTTGGGCCATATTTACTTCATTTTTCCGCTGAAGGTGTCTTGCTGGATGCACCTATTCCTCTGCCAAATCCATTGAACCCAGCGCAAGAATTACGTTCACCACAAAATCAATTCAACAAAGCCAATATCAACTATGTTGAACCATTGGTTCCGCAGAGTGGTGGCTTTGAAGGAATGGCAATTTCTCCAGATGGAAAATATTTATATCCACTGCTTGAGAAGCCATTGAAGTCGATTCGAGAAGGTGAGCGTTTATTATTAATTTCTCAGTTTGATGTGCAGAAAAAAGCTTATACAGGACAATACTATTGGTTCGCTTTAGATAGTAAAGCCACCAACATTGGTGATTTCCAGTTGTTCAATGACAAAGAAGGCATCATCATTGAGCGTGATGCCAGCCAAAATAATTTGGGTGGCTATAAGAAATTAATTAAGATTAAGTTTAATGATGCAACTCAAACGGTAACGCGTGAAGATTTGATTGATTTAATGAAGATTGCCAATCCAAATGCTTTATATGGTGCTGTACGAGAAGGTGATATTGGTACAGGTTCAGTTTTCGCTTTTCCATTTGAAACGATCGAAGATGTGATTATTGAAAATGGTACAACGCTGACTGTGCTAAATGATAATAATTTTCCGGGTTCAACGGGACGTAATGCCAAACTGGCGGATGATAATGAAATTATTCAAATTCGTTTGCCAAAAGCATTATTTTAAACTTTAGGTCAAAAATGGCCGAAATGATCATTTCTCATTTTGGTTGAAAGCGTATACTGATCAGGCATAAGGAGTCGTAATGTCTGAGTCAGTTATACGCCCAACTCATATCGAATATGGTTCGAAATCGTTTACAGCGATTTTATGGTCATTATTTTTTGCAGGTTTTGCTTCATTTTCATCGTTGTACTGTGTGCAGCCAATGATGCCAATTTTTGCAAAGTTTTTTGCCGTGACTCCGACACAAAGTAGTTTGCCCCTTTCTTTTTCCACAATTGCGCTCGCAATCGGCTTGTTATTTACAGGCTTTATTTCTGATCGGTTTGGACGTAAGCCGATCATGGTGTTTGCTTTATTCCTCGTCTCTATGCTGTTACTTGTCAGTGCATCTTTTCCTGTTTGGGAAATCTTTCTCACGACTCGTATTTTTATTGGCTTGGCAGTCAGTGGAGTTGCCGCAGTTGCAATGACCTATATCGGTGAGGAAATAGCTCAGAACGATATTGGCTTTGCCATGGGATTATATATTTCGGGCACTGCGATTGGTGGTATGGGCGGACGTTTGATTGCTGGGGTCTTGGTTGACTTTATTTCTTGGCAATCGGCAACGTATATCATCGGTTTTTTAAACTTTATTATTGCGTGTCTATTTTATTTATTATTGCCGAAATCACAGCATTTTAAACCGTATCCATTCCGTTTTTCGCGTTTTAAAGCTGCATTTGAACAGAACCTAAAAGATCCTAAATTGCGTATTTTATTTGCACAAGGCTTTATTTTAATGGGCTGTTTGGTGACAGTATTTAACTACATCAGTTATCACCTGTTAGAAGCGCCATTTCATTTGTCACAAACATGGATTGGTCTGATTTCGATTGCTTATTTAGCGGGTATTTATAGCTCTCCTAAAGCGGCGAAATGGGGCTTTCAGTATGGGCGCGATAAAGTGCTTCCTATTTTACTGTTGACCATGATGGTAGGTTTGCTGATCACCTTAATTCCCACACTTTGGGCGATCTTACTTGGCTTAACGATTTTTACTTTTTCTTTCTTTGCCGCACATTCAACAGCAAGTAGTTGGGTTTCGGTACAAGCCGTACAATATCGTGCAGTCGCATCTTCTTTATATCTGTTCTGTTATTACATTGGTTCAAGTTTACTTGGTAGTAGTGGCGGCTTGATTTGGGAAAATTTTGGTTGGGTTGGGATCAATTTCAGTGTCGGGATGGTATTGGTGCTTGGGCTAATTTTAGCGGCTCATCTTAAACGCTTATAAGATATTCTATTTACTAGAATTTGTACTAATTAACTAAATTTTAACAAGGATAATAAATTTGAATCATTTAGAAAGTTTGATTGCGGAATATTATGATTGGAAGGGATATTTGGTTAAGAAGAATCTGAAAGTTGGGAAGTTGAGTCATGGTGGCTGGGAAATGGAACTGGATATTATTGCTTTTAATCCAATTACTCAGCATTTAATCCATATTGAGCCATCTATAGATGCATATTCGTGGGAAATTAGAGAAAGTAGATTTAAGAAGAAGTTTGAGTCGGGTGAAAAATATATGTTTAGTAATGTTTTTCCATGGTTGGATGAAAACACACCCGTTGAGAGAATTATTGTTTTACCTGCACATTCGGCTGGTCGGGATTATTTATGTGGAGCTAAAATCTTTTCGCTAGATGAGTTTATGCTCAAGATAAAGAATGACATTATGAAATGCGGAAAGATGGCAAGAAATGCAATTCCTGAGCAATATCCATTATTAAGAACTATTCAGTTGGTAACGAATGGTTATTACAGGCCTCATTGATAGCTGCGCTTGAAAATTTATAGATTGTGATTAAACTTTATACAAATAATTTGTTATCTCCTTGTTCTTGGATGTTTTATAAACAAGGAAAATGAATGAAATTCATGTTAAAATGATCGGCTTTCATTTTAGGGGCTAAAATACCACCAGCCCCGATAGATGTCTCTCCTCCATCTGCTAGCCGAGATTCGCAAGCCATGTCTACTGCCTACACCATGCAGACCGCGCCAAAAGCGCTGTTTGATTACGACAAATATTGGGCGTCGTGTTTTGAACCCGCACCATTTTTGCCGATGTCACGAGAAGAAATGGATCTGCTCGGTTGGGATGCATGTGACTTCATTTTGGTGTGTGGTGATGCTTATATCGACCATCCTTCATTCGTATCAGGTGTGATTGGACGTGTACTTGAAGCACAAGGTTTCCGAGTTGGGATTATTGCGCAACCCGATTGGACCAGTGTTGAAAGTTTCCGAGTATTAGGTAAACCAACAATCGCATGGGGTGTGACTGCGGGGAATATGGATTCGATGATTAACCGTTATACGGCTGATCGTAAGATCCGTTCTGATGATGCATATTCTCCAAACAATGAAGCGAACAAGCGACCAGACCGTGCGGCAACGGTTTACTGTCAGCGTTGTCGTGAAGCCTTTCCTGACGTTCCAGTGTTATTGGGTGGTATTGAAGGCAGCTTGCGTCGTATTGCACATTATGATTACTGGTCAGACAAGGTTCGCCGTTCGATTTTAATGGACTCGAAAGCAGATCTGTTGATGTATGGTAATGGTGAGCGTGCCATTATTGACGTCATGCATCGTTTAGCCAAAGGTGAGAAAATCCACGAGATTACGGATGTTCGTGGTACAGCATTTATTATTAATAAACATAACAAAGCATCTAAAGCAAAATTCGTTGAAATTGCTAGTAATGACATCGATACCATTGGACGTGTTGATCCAATTATCAATCCCTATGTCATGACTGAAGATATTGATGGCTGTGAAGTTGAAAAAGAAAAAGGCAACTCACTGGCACAGTATCAAAATTTCCAAAAAGAAATCGTTGCCAATCCAATCGTTCGAGAAGGGGATAATTTAGACCCTGATACTCAGATCGTACAATTAAAGCCTGCACCATCAAAAGCAATTAAACATAAGCTGCCGCCGCGTGAATTGGCAGTGATTCGTTTGCCTTCGTTTGAAGAAGTTGCTGATGATCAAGTACTTTATGCACATGCGAACCGTATTTTGCATTTGGAAACCAATCCAGGGAATGCGCGTGCCTTGGTGCAACGTCACGGTGAGCGTGATGTTTGGATTAATCCACCACCAATTCCGCTAACGACTGAGGAAATGGACTACGTATTTGATTTACCCTATGCACGATTACCACATCCTGCGTATGGCAATGCACGATTCCCTGCATTTGATATGATCAAATTCTCGGTCAATATTATGCGTGGTTGTTTTGGTGGTTGTACGTTCTGTTCGATCACTGAACATGAAGGTCGTATTATCCAAAACCGTTCGGAAGATTCGATTTTACGTGAAATTGAAAAAATTCGTGACACTGCTCCCAACTTCACTGGGATTATCTCGGATTTAGGTGGGCCTACGGCAAACATGTATCGTTTGCACTGTAACGATCCTGAAATTGAGAAAAACTGTCGTAAACCATCCTGTGTCTATCCGGGGGTGTGTCAGAACTTACATACCGATCATGCACCATTGGTTCAACTGTATCGTAAAGCACGTGAAATCAAAGGTGTGAAGAAGATTCTGATTGGTTCTGGTCTGCGTTATGACCTTGCGGTACTGAACCCTGAATATGTGAAAGAACTGGTACAGCACCATGTCGGTGGCTACCTGAAAATTGCGCCTGAACATACCGAAAATGGCCCATTATCCAAGATGATGAAACCTGGGATTGGGACGTATGATCGCTTCAAGCAAATGTTTGAGCGTTTCAGTAAGGAAGCAGGTAAGGAACAATATTTAATTCCTTACTTTATTGCTGCACATCCAGGGACCACGGATTACGACATGATGAATTTGGCGATTTGGTTGAAGAAGAATGGCTTCCGTGCTGATCAGGTACAAACCTTCTATCCATCACCAATGGCAACTGCGACCACGATGTATTATTCAGGCAAAAATCCGTTGTCTAAAGTGGCGCGTTATACTGAGAATGTCGATATTGTGAAGGGTGAAAAACGTCGCCGTCTGCACAAAGCATTCTTACGTTACCATGATCCAAATAACTGGCCATTGTTACGTGAAGCTTTGAAAGAAATGGGACGCTCAGACCTCATTGGTAATTCAAAGCAGCATTTGATTCCGACGTATCAACCTCAAGGTACGGCTGAAGGTGAATATAAATCAGCGCGTAAGAAGAATTCGAGTGTTGCTGGAGATTCTGCAAAACGTAATGGGCAACAAAATCAGCCACGTTCCCAGTCAGGTCAAAAACGTCCACAAAAAGGGCAGATTTTGACTCAACATAATGGTTTGCCGCCACGCGAGACAGGTGAGAAAAGACCATTTTCAGGAAAGCCTAAACAGAAAGCCAAAGCACAGCGCTAATTGAACAAAAGAAGGCATTCAATAGAATGCCTTCTTTTTTAAGTAATATTGTGAGATGTGTCACATCGGCTTTAATTTTTCATAACGCAATAGAAACATATACTGACAATATCAACTTGAATATTTACTGCTCGATGATTATAAATAAAGGGGCAGCAAACTTTTACGACTTTGGTCGGCTTGTAAAAAAGGATGAATAATTTTAAGTTTGTCTTGCTAAAATGACTTTGCTATCGCTTGCTTTTGACTAAAAAAGTATTGATTAAAAAAATTGGCATCATAGCCAAAATGATTATAAAAAATCTAAAGGATTGGTTAGAAATGTATTATTTCATAACAATAGTAGGATTGCTGCTAATTGCAGCACTTGTGCTTCGGCGTTTACATCAAAATCAACGTCAAGACAGCCCCTTAAAGAGACGTGGTATTCTCACCATTTCAGAACAGATCACCTTGATGCGTCTTCAGGCTGTGTTACCAAGACATACGATTTTAGCGCATGTGTCTTTTGATGCATTATTAACGACTAAATACGCTCATACGCGTCGTAAATATCAAGGTTTAGTTGCTGATTTCGTTGTATTAGATCAACAACATCAGGTTCTGGTTGTGATTGAGATTGTTGATGAGTCTTATGTGAACCGTCTTCATCAAAAAGATTATCAAGATAGTTTGCTTGAACTGGCTGGTTATCGAGTCTTGCGTTATAGCAGTATTCCAACTGAGCAAGAGTTACGTGATGATTTGGTATCTGATCCATTAGAACCAAATACCACAATTTCGACAGTATCAACTGGTATGGTACAAGCAGAACATATCATGAAATATAATATGTTCGCTGCAAAGTCTTAATCTGGCTTCACGGCTGTGACCGTCATTTCAACTAAAACATCAGGTGCATACAGTTTAGATTCTACGCAGGTACGTGCTGGGGGATGACCCTCAGCAATCCACGCATCCCATACTGCATTCATGGCTGCATAATCTTTCTCAATGTCTTTTAAAAAAATCAGTACGGATAAAATATGTGTTTTATCTGTTCCTGCTTCGGCAAGTAAACGATCAATATTGTCTAAGGTCTGCTGTGTCTGTGCAGCCGCGTCTACACTGGTATCATCTGCAAGCTGACCTGCCAAATGAACTAAATTTCCTGAGATTGCGACTTCACAAAAACGAGAGGTGACATGTAGTCGTTGCACAGACATTTTATGTTCCTAATAAGAATAGATTTTGTTTGATTGTAATAGATGAGATAAACCTAGAGTGTAAATTTGTTTTAAGTCAAATCGTAAAAGCTTGTATTTCCATCAGGTGACGTTGATAGAAAAATAAAGCACAGCGTTGTTGTGGACAGACAATCAAGCTGCCCAAATTTAAAAATTGAATATTGGCACATCGTAGTTGATTTAAACAGGCCGCGATTGAGCTATGCAGAGGGCACAGTTGGTTCAGTTGGCTAATCGTTGCATAAGCGCTGTGATACATATCATTATTCCTTTTCAATTTTGAAAGAAATGGGCAAAATCGCTTCGCCCAATGATGATTTATGTGGTTTGTTGTTCAGATTGATACCAGTTGACATGACGTGTAATGAACATGACGCAGGCGATGAGAATAAAGGAGAGGATGGAGCCAAATAAGAAGGTCTTACCGCTAGATTGTAGTAATAGATACATCATGCTGTACAAAATGCTTAGCAGAACTCCAAATAAAAATGCGGCTTTAAATCCTTTAACGACGAAATACAAATACCATGTGATTAAGCCGATACACGCGATTGCTGCGATCAGATATGCCCAAGCGAATGCATAGTATTCACTGATTGAAAGCAATAAAACAAAGAATACTCCCTGTGCCATCGCGACAAGTGCATATTGGATGGGATGGATCTTTAGCTGTTTTAAAACTTCGAATAAAAAGAAGCATCCAAAGGTAATAATGATCACCATAACACCATATTTAATGGCACGATCTGTTTGTGTATAGATGTTTACAGGGTCTAGAAATTGAGTAGAAATGCCAGAAATACTGGTTCTTGAAGCATTACTTTCATATTGATTGTCTGGATTCTCTCTAGAATTTAGCGCTTGATAGAAACATTGGCTATTTTCACATAGGGAGATCCGATCCAAATTTCGTTTACCTAAAGCGATATTTTTCCAGTCAGCCTGAAAGTGGCTTTTCTGATTGAGTTTTTTGAATGGCAAACTTTGTCCATCATATTTTACATCGCTCCAATCCCCTTGAGCTTGATAGGTCATTTCATAGCTGGTTGGAATAAAGCTAAACTCACTGAGTCCTTCAAGTTCAAACTGTAGATTAAACTTAAAACCTTGTTGAAATTTTTGAATCAGTTCTGGATATTGTTGAGTGGTAATATGCATTAAATCAAAGCTATTTTTTCCTTGGCTTTGTTCATAAAAATCAAATTTATAGGTCTTATTTTCAATGTTTAGAATAGGTTTAGCATTGAGTCCACGAGCATCTTGAATCGGGAAGATGATTTCGGCTTGGTCCCATAGATAATGACGTTGAGATTTATTATCGATTGCTTTAAAAGAACCTTTGCCTGACATTGAATTTTGATAGCTAATCGCTTTGTAAATGGTGCGCTTATATGTGTTATCGGATACTTTGAATTGCGCACGCCAGTCCGTAGATTCTGCACCTAGAACAATAAAAAGAGTTTGGTTGCAGCTATAGGTTTTCTTATCCTCATCTGTGCATGTTGTTTGGACTTGATAGGGCAGTTTTAAGTAAGGTGCGATGATTTGTTGTGGTCGAATTTGTTCATTTGCAATATCATTAATCACTTGTTGTTGATAGCTTTGGCGTTCAGAAACGAGATTGGAAATAAATAGAAGTCCAATATAGAAAATGAAAATCAGAAACAAGATTGCTCCGATTTTAAGATGAATAAAGTTACGGCGCATGGTGGAATCCATTGTCATTGTGATATGACAAGTATTCCAAGGTGATATGCATTTTGAATGCGCTAGATTTGAAGCTTATGTGAAGTTTGTATGAAGTATCAGTGTGACCAGTACGCCCGAGTGGTGATTCTCTAAGAAATCGAGAGCATTTGCAGAGATATTGTGAATCGTAATTTCACCTTGATGTTGCTGAATAATGTGTTGAACAATGCTTAAACCAATCCCAGTACTACGTTGCTGATTATGTGGTCGAGGCAGTGAAAAATAAGTCTCAAAAATACGATTGATCGCGTATGAAGGAATAGACTCTCCCTCATTAAAAAATAAAATTTCGATCTGATGATTCGTATGATCTTGTTTGAGATGAACTGCTATTTTCCCGTCAGATGGGCAAAAGTCCCTTGCATTATCAAGTAGATTATTTAGCGCCTGTTTGAGCCAAAATGAATCGGCATAAATGGTGCAATGTTCAGGTAGTTCCAGTTGAATATGGAGATTTTTGAGTTGTAAGGCACTATTTTGCTGTAAAAAGCATTGTCTTAATAATAGGCAGAGATCTAATGTTTGGAACTCAAGCGCATGATCATTTTTTTCTAACCGAGTTAACAAAAGCATTCGTTCGATCAAAGACTGTAAGCGTTGACTTTGCTGCATGATATGTTGTGCAAATTGCTGTTGATCTGCTGGAGGTAGATCATCTTGCAATAGCTCTGCACTGGCTTGAATGGCTGTCAGTGGGCTTTTTAGCTCATGCGTTAATGTATTGACGTAATTTTCAACATAGGCTTTATCTTCAAGTTTCTCACGCATTTCACTGAGTGCTTGAGTCACTTGATTGAGTTCTTTGGCTGAATAAAAGAATGGGGCTTGATTCACGGGTGCAAGCGCTTGTGCATAACGACGAACTCGATCAATACTATGTTTAAGCCAATATGCCACTATACTGGCAAGCAAAAGACTGAGCGCTGCTATCCAAAGTGCTTGATAAATCAATTGTTGTTCTGCGCGAGCAATATAGGGCTGTACTGACTGGTTGGGCTTACCAATACTGACCACACCAAGCAACTGTTGTCTATAAATGATCGGTGCGGCGATATGCATCACACTGCTATTGCGGTCATTAGGGTTCGTTGCTGTAGAGCGCGCGCCGTATTTACCTTGCAGCGTCAAATAAACATCATTCCATTTTGAATAATCTTGTCCAACCGCTTGTCCTTCTGAATCATAAATCACAATGCCATGCTGATCAGTAATATAAAGCTGTTGATTAATTTCTTCTTTTTTATGCTGCCAAATGGTTGCATCAAGTTGACGAGATAATGCAGCTTGAATTTTTTGATCAAATTCAGGCGTATTGACTTGATGTTGATACACATCTTCAGCAATGAGTTGGGCAATGATATTGGCATTTTCAGCCAGTGTATCTTCAACCACTTGTCTTACATTGGGTTTCACTTGTTGGGTGAGGGTATAGGCAATAAAGCTGAGACTCAGTACCACCACCAAGCTAAAGAAAAACCAAATGCGAATAAAGATGGACATGGCTGAATTTTACTTGTCATTCTATTCTGAATATAATAGCTAAAAGTTATTGTAAATAAAGCTATTACATGCAAGATGTTGAAATTACTATAAAATTATTGAATGGGATTTGGGTGTCCCCCATTTTGAAAAGATCATTTTTATGAAAATTGATGTTAATGAGTATCCAGAGCTTAAGTCTAAAATTCCTGATAATATGATTTTGATACAAGAGATTTTTCCTAAAGATGAATTAGAGTATATTTTTAGTAATTTTAAGCCTTATTTAGAGGGGCGTAATATATGTCCTTTTCTAGGGACTTTAGGAGAAGCAGTAATTTGTATTGGATTTGATCAAAAAAATAAAGGAAAAATATTCTACTTTGATTTAGATTTTGGTTGTTTTCAATTAGGAAATGATAATCTTACGGAATTCTTAAGTAAGTTAATTGAATAGAGATTAAGTAAATATGAAATGTAGGGTTGAGTTCTAAGTGAAAGTTATCGAATTACAGTTAGAGCTTCAAAAAAGATTATTAAGAGCTTGTCATCAACATCTTGAATTTCTGAAATCTGATTTATCTGGTAAAACTTTATCCTCTTACACCTTTCTTTGCAGTGATGGTTTTCGAAATATCGGTATTGCTTCATGCACTACTGAGAAAATAGAAGAACTAAAATCAAAAAATAACACACCTGCTTACTTTCGTGAATTAGACATAAGTGAATGGGACTACTTTAATACATATTATGAGACATTTAGCTCTGTTGATGAGTTTATCGACGAGTTATATCTTGTATTTTATGATGGGTACTTGGAGGATGTTAACTTGGATGGCTTCTCTACCGATGAGTTATGGGAATTTATCAGTAATTTTTTCGAGCTAACTTTTCTTGAAGTTTTTGAACAATTGGAAAAATTAAATTTCTTCAACACTTTTGTTTTTAATAATGATGTATTTAAAGGTATTCAACTTTCTGATCCTGATATCCATATGAAAGCAGCTATCGAACGAATTTCTGTTGTGTTAAATAATCATTCATGGCATATGAAATTACTTGCGAATAGGGAATAAAAGTGCTGTTGAGTGATTTTAACTATATGATTTAAAGTTAAATATTAAAATCCTACCAAACTATACCCAAATCCTCGATGCGTCCGAATCGGATCATCAGGGGTAATCTGTTTAAGCTTTTGCCTTAAGCTTTTGATATGTGTATCGACAGTTCGTTCCAAACTATGCTCTGGGTGTTCCCAAATATGGTCCATCAATTGTTGGCGACTAAAGACCTGCTCAGGATGCTGAATTAGCAAAAATAACAAGCGGTATTCATATCGCGTAAGTTGCAACATTTGCCCATGATATTGGATTTGTAAGGATTGTGGATTACATGACCATGTTGCCGATTGCAAAGTAACGTCAGTTTCAGGAATTTCAAGTGATGTGGTTACAGGCTGTGCTTGAATCTCCATTCTACGCCAAATGGCTTTGATTCTTGCCACGATTTCTCGCGCGCTAAATGGCTTGCTGCAATAATCATCAGCGCCAATTTCCAGCCCTACAACACGATCAATTTCATCGTCTCGAGCGGTTAAGAACAGTAAAGGCGTATGATCATTTTTGCGAAGTTGTTTACACACTTCAAAACCATTGATATCAGGTAAGCCGACATCGAGAATAATAAAATCAAAAGTTTGTAATGCACTCATTGCTAAAGCTTGAGTGCCTGTATTTGCCCAATGGACAGTCCATCCTTCACGCTCAAGCGCATAGCGGAGTGGTAGAACGATCGCAGCTTCGTCTTCAACACAAAGAATTTGTTTAGGGTTCATGATCTCGTTGTAATCAATCGTTTTCTGATTTTATTAAATTGAGTTTATCTGAACTTATTGAGCAATGCAGAAGAATCTAAGAATTTTTATCGCTAGTGGAAATATGTATGAAGGACACCAAAAGTGCCCTGTAATATTCGGATTTGATCGTCACGCCAACCACAGGAGCAGATGCTAAAAGCGAGGATTTCTTTAGCATGGGCAGGTAACAAGGATAAAGTTACTGCGCTGCCTAGAGTACTGAAAACTGGATAAAAAGCAAACATAAATTTAAGTGAGCACTGTGCTTTTGTGTAAAAAAGCAGCACTACCACAATGAAAGTTGGGATTCTTCCTGAGCTTGTTGAAGTTGATATACACCAACACCGACTAAACGGAATTGAAAATCAGGATCTATATGCATTTCTTCGAGCAGTTGAATCACAACTTGTTGCAAATCATGTTGTGATTGCAAAGGACTTTTAAAGCTCTTGCTGTGTTGTAGCACCTGAAAATTCTTGAGTTTTAATTTGACGTTTACACCACGCGCTGTAAGTTGTTTTTTATTCAGGCTGCGCCAAACTTGTTCACTGAGCGGTTGCCAAGCATGTTGGCATTGAGCAAGGGTATAGTCATCATCAAAGGTAATTTCTTTTGATATCTGTTGGCGTTCACGCTCCGCTTTTACAGGGCGATGATCAATACCTTGCGCGTATAAATACAGTTGCTTTCCATATTTACCGAAATGATGAATCAGCACATTTTCTTCAATTTGTTGCAGATCACCAAGCGTATGAAGATTGAGCTGATTGAGTTTTTCTTGAGTAACCTTACCGACCCCTGGAATTTTATTCAGCGCTAAATCTTGGATAAATTTTAGGACTTGATGGGGCTTAATCACAAACAAACCATTGGGTTTATTCCAGTCCGATGCAATTTTTGCTAAAAACTTATTTGGAGCAACACCCGCAGAGGCGGTCAGCCCCGTAACGGCAAAAATATCAGCCCGAATTTGTGTCGCAACTTCCGTTGCGCTCGGAATATTTTTTAAATTTTCCGTGACATCTAAATAAGCTTCATCTAAAGAAAGTGGCTCAATGAGCGGTGTGTATTTTTGGAAAATCTGATGAATTTGAGCTGAAACTTCACGATATTTTTCAAAATGCGGTTCGATCACCACCACTTGCGGACAAAGCTTTTTTGCCTGTCCCATCGACATTGCTGAACGTAAGCCAAATACACGGGCAGGATAAGATGCTGCTGCGATGACGGCACGAGGATGATGCGAGGAAATGACCACAGGTAAGTCTTTAAGCTCTGGGCGATCTCTGAGTTCGACTGATGCATAAAAGGCATCCATATCGATATGAATGATTTTGCGTAATTCATTTGCCATCTTGAATGCCTTGTTCTTTTAAAAACAGAAACCATTCTTTTGGTGATTCTGCATAGACATTTAAGTCCACTGCTTTAGGTACGCCTTGAATTTTACCTTGACTGGTATGCTGCCAAAACATCCATTTTCGACCATCTTTCAGTTCAGGTTTTGATTCATAATCTCTCACCCATAAAGGTGTTTGATTAAAATTGCCCATCAATACGATGTGATAAAAGCTTTTAGAAATATAAAAAATGGGCTGTTTACCGTAATGCTTCTGAAGTTGGTCATGCATCACTTGGATTTCTTTAAGTAACTGCTCTTTAGTATAGGTATTAATACAATTACTGTCATATTCGAGATCGATGACAGGCGGTAATGCATCCGTTTTATTGGGCACAGTCGCTATAAAATTTTCTGCTTGAACTTGCCCATCGCGACATAAACGATAGAAGTGATAGGCACCGACATGTAAACCCTGTTCACGCGCTTTTAGCCAGTTTTCTTGAAATTTTCGATCTTTAAAGTCACCACCTTCAGTTGCCTTGAGGTAAACAAACTGATAATGCTGTGGCGAAATTTTTTTCCAATCAATATCACCTTGATGATGAGATACATCAAAACCACGAATTGAATAATCTTTTGCAGATGCTTTCTGTTGGTAGAACAAACCGAAATAGCTCACTAATCCAAGCATGAGTGCTAAACCAACACTGGTGAGCGTTGGATAATACTGGGAAAGTCGTTGTTTCGGTTTTGTCTTGGTCATGGTTGTTCAGTTATGCGATTTCGAGTTGAGTATCAGATTTACAATATTGATCATGCAGTAATTGTACGCGTTTCGCTTTGGGATGGCTGAGTTGGTGACCAAATTGTTCCACAAATCTACAGGATGCATAATTTTGAGCATGCTGTTGATAGTTTTGAACCCAATCTGCTCGTTGTGTGATACGTTCTTGCTGAACGGGCCATATCCCTTGTCGCAAGCGTTCAACTCCGATGCGCCAAGGTTTGGGACTAATGCGAGCACGAAAACAATTTTGATTTTTGCACATCAGGACATAACAACTGTCCGTTGAAATGGCTTGGAATAAGTTTTGTGCTTGTTCGCCTCTAGGATCAAAAGTTTGATGCATGACTAAAATGCGATAACCATTCGGTGTGCGATAAACGCGTAAATGCCAATCAGGATGTTGTTGTGAGAAATGACGAATTTTTTCTAAGGCACGTTGTGCTGGTGTACCTGTAAATTTGGATTGAATGTGGAACAACCATTTACTGATCAAGCCAGTTACAAATAATGCGATGACACATCCAAATCCGAAGATCCACCAAGAACTCATGTAAATCGCGCACAGGCTGCTCAAGCTGAGTAGTGTAAGAAATACAGTCGTAGCAAGCTTCGAGCTAGGATGATGGATCAGATCAACATCAGCAAATAACACATCAGGTGTATTGAGGCATAACGCTCCGTAACTATTTCGGGTAATGATGACATCATCCTGTTGGGCAATAATTTCCTCCCGAATCGGTAAACCTTCAGCACCGTTATAAGCGACTTTATGATCGAGTCGGCGAATCTTTTTGTCTTTTTTAAGTTGTTCTATCGCTTCAGCAACACGTTGTTCAGCATGTTGTTGAGCAGCTTCTAAGTTTTGATCCGACCAACCAAAGCGTTTAATCGTATATTGTCGGCCTTCAAATTTCATTTTAGTTTTCGCTTCAGCCCAATATCGCGGGATGATCATGTGGTTTTCCTTATTGTCATTGTGAGTGTGGGGTTGATCGTTCTTTTTAGTCTGTTGTGTCTTTGGGAATCTGCCAAAACACAATTGCTGTAATGATGTTGATACAGCCAAGTGTAATCAATGTGGCATGAAATGCGGTGTCGATGGTCGCTGTTGTAAAATGTTGCTCAAATGTATTGATCAGTGTACCTGCTAACGCCACGCCCATACTCATGGATAACATCATGATCATTGATAAGAAACTATTGCCACTACTGGCGTCTTGTTGTGGCAAATCTTTTAAAGTAAATGTATTCATGCCGACAAATTGCAGTGAATTTAAAGTCCCAAAAATAAATAGATGTAGCACTTTCAGCCAAAGGGGAGTTGCCGCTGTCATCAACGAAAAACTGATGATACATAATCCGACCAGCACCGTATTGGTCAGTAAGAAACGACGATAGCCGACATGCTGAATTAAGGGGCGAACAATTGGCTTCGAGAATAAAGAACCCAAAACAGCAGGGATCATCATTAAACCGGTGATAAATGGTTCAAAACCAAAAGCAACTTGTAGCATCAATGGCAAAAGAAACGGAATCGCATTGCTACCTAAGCGTGCGAAGAAGTTGCCAAGCACGCCGATCGAATAGAGTTTGTAGCGGAATAAACGTCCATGGAATAGTGCATTTTGATGGCTATGTGCATGATAGGCATAGCTACAGGTTGCAATCACCCCAACGATTAACAGACTTAGACTGACCCAGTGTGAATACTGCGGTGAGGCAATGTTTTCGATTCCGAGAGATAGTCCAACCATGGCAACCATCAATAAAATAAAACCGCTCAAATCAAAATGTTTTACCGTAGGCTCTTTCTGATTCGGCATGACTTTCAAGGTCATGATCATCCCGAGAATGCCCATCGGAATGTTAATCAGGAATATCCAATGCCATGTACTGACCTCCACCAACCAACCGCCTAAGGACGGTCCCATTAATGGCCCAAGCAAACCTGCTAAGCTCATTAAACTCATCGCGGACAAGAATTGCGAACGGGGAATCAATTTGAGTAGCGCCAAACGCCCGACAGGCATCAATAATGCACCGCCAATGCCCTGAATCACACGGAAAAATAGCAGTTGTTCTAAGTTTTGCGATAAACCACAGCCCAGAGAAGCCAAGCTGAAAATGACCATTGCGCTGAGATAAATATTACGAATACCAAAGCGATCTGCCAACCAGCCACTTAACGGAATACAAGCTGCAACGGATAAGACATAGGCCACAATGACACCATGCATTTGCAAAGGATTTTCATTGAGTTGTACTGCCATCGCTGGAATAGCAGTATTAACGATCGTGGTATCCAAGGCTTGCATAAAAAAGCCAATCGACACCAAAAATACCAACAGTCGAAATTCAGGTTGTACAGCTTGATGCGTGGTCGTTGTCATAAGTTGTGACGAATGAAAAGTCAGCTTTAGTTTAAAGCAACTCTGCTTGAAATAAAGCCAAAAATTGTCAAAGAGTCGTCATCGAACTGACATGAAAGTGTCATCGAACTTGCACCTCACAACACTAGATTAGCCATATAAAAGAATTGTATGGAAATTGAGCATGAAATTTAAGATTTCAGTTTTATTGGCAGCAATGCTGTCTGTGGGGTTGGTTGCTTGTAATGATGATAATGACAACCATAACAATACGCCTGAAGTCGTTGAACCTACACCTGAGACGATTAAACTCAGCTTATTGGGTCGATATGAAACCAATATATTTGCTCAAAGCACTGCGGAAATTCCTGCCTATGACGCAGCAACCAAACGTCTATTTGTCGTAAATGCCCAAAAAGGTTTGGTTGATGTATTAGATGTCTCAGCACCTGAAAAGCCTGTGCATATCGCAGAGCTTTCTGCACGCGCCTATTTGACAGATTCAGAAGTAAATAGTGTCGCAGTGAAAAATGGAATCGTTGCGATTGCAGTTCAAGCAGCCAATAAAACAAATGCAGGAATTGTTGCATTCTTCAATGCGAAGGATTTGAGTTTTATCAGCAAAGTTGCAGTCGGTGCATTGCCTGATATGGTGACTTTTAGCCCTGATGGCAATACGGTACTGGTCGCAAATGAGGCTGAACCGAATGATGATTATTCTATTGATCCTGAAGGTTCGGTCAGCATTATTGATGTGCGTAATATTCAACAACCGAAAGCCAGTGTTGCTGATTTTAAAGCATGGAATAACCAAAAAGCCGATTTGATTGCAAAAGGTGTGCGTATTTTTGGGCCAAATGCAACCGTTGCTCAAGACTTAGAGCCGGAATACATCACGGTCTCTGCTGACAGCAAAACTGCATGGGTGACTTTGCAGGAAAATAACGCAATCGCACGCATTGATCTTGCACAGCAAAAAGTAACGGACATTTACCCATTGGGTTACAAAGATCATGGTCAAGTGGGCAATGAGTTAGATGTCAGTGATAAAGATGGATTGATCAATATTAAAACGTGGGCAGGTCTTGTAGGTATGTACCAACCTGATTCGATTGCCAATTATCAAGCCAATGGACAAACTTATTTAGTTACTGCAAATGAAGGCGATAGCCGTGAATGGTTGGCTGATGAAGATGCTTATTTTGCTGGGGGCACGACCAAAGGTTATGTTGAAAATATTCGAATGAAACATTTGTTTAATAGCAAAGGTTTCAATGCAGATGGAGATTATCCTGCGCATTTACAGAAGTTTGCGAATGGTGTGAAAGGTGCAAAACTCAACCCAGTTACTTTTGCTTACTGTGGTGCAACAGCGACGGAAGCGGGTGATTGCCGTAAAGACCTGAATCTCGGGCGTTTGAATATTGCATGGAATATGGGTTATCAAACCAATGCCGATGGTTCGCCAAAGTTAGATGCCAACGGTTTATTAACCTATGACAAGCTTTATGCATATGGTGCACGTTCATTTAGCATTTGGAATACACAAGGTCAGCTCGTTTGGGATTCAGGCAGTGAGTTTGAGAAGAAAACAGCAGAATTGTTCCCAGCGTATTTTAACAGTGATCATGAAGAAGCTGCCTTTGATGACCGTAGTGATAATAAAGGTCCTGAACCTGAAGGAATTGCTGTGGGTGCTATTGGCAAAAAGACCTTCGCATTTATTGGTTTAGAGCGTATGAGTGGCATTATGGTGTATGACATCAGCACGCCAAATCAGCCGAAGTTTATTGAATATTTCAGCACACGTAACTTTGCTGAAGCAGATACAGCGAAACAAGGTGATTTAGGGCCAGAAGGATTAATTTTTATTGCAGCTAAAGATGCACCAAACGGTAAGCCGCTTTTGGTGGTGGG
>AZIJ01018479.1_pt1 | contig 26934 bp, 23 predicted proteins | sample 359151 | NCBI WGS metagenome assembly AZIJ01 (sample SAMN02429718, study PRJNA222666) | marine sediment metagenome | biome: Sediment sample; isolation source: enrichment culture of sample MGS-ElMAX(UA) from oil contaminated site at the... | place: Egypt: El Max | collected 2013-01-23 | depth 9.22 m m | reverse complement strand
GCCATTATTTCAATGAGTTGTCTTTTTTTGTCGTGTACAAAGGATTCTTTTATATAAATAATAAAGTAAATCTCTGTTTTCGATGAAATTTTATAAAATTCAGTGTTAGACCTGTAGCGAAAACTTATCAATCGAAGTATTGGTTAATCTTTTTCTTCAACTTCTTCCTTAAACTCAAACAAATCATTCATCGTACAGTTAAAGTATTTACATAACTTATCAGCGACTGGCAATTCGATACGTATAGCACGGTCATAATACATACTTGTCAGCGTATTACGATTGATGCCTGTCGCATGTACTACATCACTTAATTTTAAAATTCTTCGATCGCCCATGAGGCTGGATAACTTACAAGTAATCATATATCAATTCATTTACAAAAAAATAACCTACTAAAAGTCATTTTAAGTTGTTGACTGAGTAATACTCTGCTAAAATTAACCTACAGCAGATTATTACAACTTATAGAAAGCATAATTTATCTATTTCAACTAAATTATAACTTTTTAAATATAAGGATTGAAGCTGCATTAGATTATTTTGTGGAGATGACCGCCATGTTGCCAAATGAGTTATGGATCAGCCAGCAAGCTCGTGACTTAGGAAATCAACTAATTAAAGAAATGAACATCGATAGAGGTTATGGAATGGCTAATTTTCTTGGTGTCAATTCTTGCTATGATAATCATCAGGCTGTACTTATTTGGACATTTCAACTGCTTGAAAGGGAACCTGCCTTAAATGAATTAGCAGAAATTAAAAAATATTTTCTTTCATTCTTTCCTGATAGTGTTTATAAATTAGCCTAAGTTGTTTTTAAAATTTAATTTTTTAAATATAAAAGCACTAAATCAAAGAAAGTTTTTCATAAAAAAATAAATTAATTCAAAATTATACGATTTGATGCATATATGGAGCATAAATTCTTGTCCCTGCTCTATCACTCACTCCTACTCCAAATAGACATTAGCACAGACTAAAATTACATAGTTAATTCTGTGGATACTAAGCAATTCAAGCCCACACACGATCTATCGCTCCAAGGGCTAGTTTTTGTTAGACCACTGAGAACAAGGACTACAAACTGCCCGCTATATTTTTCCGGAGAGTAGTGTAGGAACTTTTTCATTATTGCTAATCATATCAGCGACAACATCAGCAACGAGCTCCTCTATTCCTGAGAATGCTTTAGACTGATCCGCATCAAGCCAAGACAATGATGGAAACTCAGCACACAACCCAACATACTTATTATCTTCTGCTGACCATGTAACACGGTAAGTATATTGTTTACTATCCATTTGACACCCCATAATGTTTTAAGTCTATGTATAAAAGTACGATTTTCACTTAGCAGTACTTAAATAATCACCCCACCACTGCATCATTTCAGTCCGCTGGGCTAAATAGTCAGCGTGATTATAGCTGGCACGGGTACGGTTCTTATCAATATGTGAAAGTTGTGCCTCAATCCAGTTATCCTGGAACAAACCTGAGTCATTCAAAATGGTACTAAAAGTAGAACGTAATCCATGAGAAGATAGTTGATGTTTGCCATACCCCATCTTACGTATGGCCATATTTAGAGTATTAAAATGAATCGGTTGATTGTGTTTGCGAGGGCTAGCAAAAAGGTATTTTTCACCGTATGACCACTGCATAACGTCTTTCAAAATCTCTAAAGCCTGATTTGAAAGTGGAACTAAAAAATCTGAAATCTCATGGCCTAATATGACTTTTCGTCGAAACTGCTTAATATGTAAGGCTGGGATTTTCCAAATTTTATCATTTAAATCAAAATGATGAGGCTCAGCCAATAACAATTCAGCCCCTCGTACACCAGTATGCAATTTGAACATCAATGCTTTTTTAATAATTGGATGGACATCCAATTTTTGTAAATTATTCTTAAAATCAGATATATCCTCCGCTTTCAAATACGGATAATTCTTCCTGATTTTACTGTTAATGGCGATTTTATTTAAACCATGCGCGATGTTGAATTCACAATATCCCATCGCTACAGCGTAGTCATAAATTTGGTTCAAATAACTACAAGCTTTCTTGACAGGTTCTTTTACTTGGCGTCCCTCTATTTTTTTGATTACTGAAACCAGGTCATAACGCTTGATGTTTTGAAAAGGTAAATCCTGAAGGTCTGGATAAATATCTTGCTGTAAACATCTTTCTGCTAACTGTAGTACACCGCAGCGGGGTGAATCATTAAATGCATTCTTCAGTTTGAACTGCAGCCACTCTTCTCCGACCTTGCCAAAGGTGATGACATTAGAGGCAGTATCTTGTTCAAAACAGAAATTATTGTCTTTAAAGTCATCTCTGACTTGTCGTGCTTTTTTCAGTGATAAATCAGGATAAAGCCCTAACTGAATGCGGCGACGTTTTTTTGTTTGTGGATCTGTATAGCGATAGCACCAAGATTTTCTTCCACTCGGCTCAATCTTCAGGCTAAGTCCATCTTCATCGGATAAAAAACAGGTTTTTTCCTTGCAATGAGCTTGGCGAACTTTAATTTCAGTAAGACTCATGGAATTTAAATGAAACCTAATAAGTGGTTGATTGGATCAATTATATCAAAATAGAACGCTTTATATATGATGCGTACACTACGCATCATATATATTTGTAATATATTGTTTTATATATTTAATATTTTAAGTATTTGTATTTTAGTAACCATTATAAGTACCACCTCTTCTTTAAGTTCCCAACAACTCACTTTTTCTGTCATCAATGTTAAATAAGTCTTGTGCTTTAAATTCTTAGATGACCTCCTCTACCCTTTATTATCATTTTTATAAAAGTAACTATATGTACTCATTAAAATTTGTAGAGCTCAAAAACAAAAAAGACCGCTATATAGCAGTCTTTTAACTTAATTAAATAATAATTAATTCATTTTCATCATAAGTGCATAAGCATCACGTTTGTTTTGACGCAATGATTCTATCTCGGACTTCGTCAGCTGTTTTACGAGAGTTGAGGATATACTTTGCTTCCCACTCTGTGAGCCTTTCGAAATCGTACCCGTAAATCGATTTCCACCATGCTTCAAGATTACCATATACATCCCTCAATTGCTGAAGAGTTTCTTTACTTAGAGCTAATTGTGATGAGTATTGTTTACCCGTCAGTGCATATGCTCCAATAACTTTATTCGTCCCAGTTGTTTCAATATGACCTTTTAATGCTGCAAAAGTACCACCTTGGGTCTGGGTATCATCAACAATAATAACACATTTATCATTGTTTATTGTCCCATCAAATGCTGGTGGGTTGGCTAATCTATGCCACCCATCACCGCCAGTTCTTGATACTTTTATAGCTTGAACTATATTCGTATCAACTTCAAGCCCAAGTTTCTTTGCTATAACTGCTGAAGTAGCTAAAGGAATCATATTACGACCGACTGCTTCCTCAGCATGTACAGGTACTATAATAGTTTCCCGACCATCGATAATTCTTTCTAGTTCAGCAATCGCCTCATCCGAAACTAAATCTTTAGCTAAAATATACGCACTTTCAACATCCCCTGCTTTAGCAGCTTCATACATGTAATGAGAGGTTGCATCTCCAAGACCACGGTCAATAACCGTTTTAGGAAACATATTCCAATCTGTGCGATATAACTTCATATTTTTAAATAAGTTTTAATGATGGCTAGCATTAAATTTTACACTAAATTTACCGCTAGCATCTCTTGGATATTATTTTTCGTATCAGGCAGCACTCTCAAAAGCCGTTTGTTTGGACAGTCCCCATGATCATACACGAGGCAGCTTCAAATACTTATGGGCCCATCCTATCCAGTTGTATCTTCTTGCATCACATGAATATTGTATACTCATTTTGACTACTTGAAAATTATGGAACAACGTCAATAAAAACAATAACTCTAGAGTCTTTAGTCGACATTCCTAAAAAGGTAAATTCAACATTTCTTTCCATATCATTTCTTTGTGTCTCTGGATGAACAAAAGAAACATAGCTTATTTCAAAGAATCGGGCTAGGGTTTTTATGCCAATGATTTTGTTCTCTTCATTAGCAATTAAAACATCTAATTCCAGATCAAACTCTTCTAATTATTTAATTAAATCTTTAACTTTCATTTTACTATCAACCTCTATGAATTATTTAAAAAATTAGCACAATGAAACTTGTGAAAAAAATGGATTTGAACAAAATTTTTTAGCAAAAAAAGCATAGCAACCAGAAAAATCTTTCCAGCAATCAACAAAAATATCCCCGTGTGCTTCCAGTTTACAACATTTTGACTACCACACTGCCCACAGTAGTAATAATAGCCTTTGATACGGCCACCGCATTCAGGACAATTTTTATGATTAATGAATAAGTTACTCAACGTCTCTTCTCCAAAATTCTTATTATCAAGTTGTAAGTGAAGATAGCACACATTTATAAAAATGTCTTTTTTAAAACATCAAAAGATGTTATAAAAAAGACATTCGCTACTTTAGGATAACTTTTAAGATGAATTTAAATCTCCTTGATGAAGAATCAATCCAACCTTCTGAACCCACGCCATGTGATTTTTTCAAAGGTGAAAATGCTATCAAAAAAGCTAAACAGTTAGGATTACCTGATCTCGAGTTAGTCAGAAACGCAATTATGATCGGTGATGCTGACTATAGAACAAATACTCACTATAACCGTGCACGCTTTATTGCACGATGGGGAAAAATTGGAGAACAGATTGCTTTACTGCTTCGACAATCTGATCCTGCTTGGATATTCCACAATGACAGCCAGCCAAGAATTGAGAATACAGTAAAGAAAATACAAATTATCTTTATGAGCGGGAATATTGCATTGGGGTTAGCTGATCAAGTTGTATCAGCACACTGTGAAAAAGGATTAATGACATTAAATAATATTAAGGAGAATCAGTCTGCTTATGATGATGAGACAAAATTGAGAACATGGATTTTATACTTTCCTTCAGCATCACATCCAGCCTATAAAGACATTGATATCCCAAATATTCCTTTTGAATTTGCATACCCAACTAGCTTCGTACAGGACTTAAAAGCGAAAAAAATTTCAATTTTACCAAGTGACCATACTTGCAGAATTGCATTTGAAATAGATAATACAGTTCCTGTAAAAACTGATCCTAAGCCAGTATTGGAACCATCTAATGAAATTAAACCAGATGATTTTGATATTCAGCTTGTAGTTTAATCTGAGGTTAATGTGTTTAATAAAGATCGTTTACGTATTGCTAAAGAATTACGAGGACTTAGCAATACCGATTTCGCAGAAAAATTGAGTTGCTCTATCTCTAAGGTAAAGCAACTTTTAGACGTGGATAAAGAAATCAATGAAAATGATCAAGATGATATATGCCGTGTATTAAATTTACCCAAGTCATTCTTTGCAGGTAATGACACACAACCACATGAAACAGACCAAATCTTCTATAGATCGGTTGCTCGTATTAAAGCACAGCATAGAAAAGCTAATGAGGCATATACTCTTTTAGCAATAAATATTAACAAGTACTTAAATCAGAAAGTAAAGTTACCTACTTTTCACCGTCCTGATTTAGATATTACTGAGTTTTTGGGTGAATCTAAGTATGCCGATCACCTAGCGTCAGAGTTGAGAGGTTTATGGGCTTTAGGTAATCAACCTATTAATAACATTGTTTCGTTGTGTGAGCTAAAGGGAATCCGTGTCTTTAGATTACCGACTGAAATTCGAGAAATTGATGCACTATCTTTTTTTGATGATGAAAGTGGTAGCCCTTTCATATTTCTAAATACATTTAAGTCTGCCGAAAGAGCCCGCTTCGATTGTGCACACGAACTTGGTCATATCGTTATGCATACGCATAACAAAAAAATTCGTGTCGAGAAAGATAATCGTGTTCTCGAAACTGAAGCGGATCAATTTTCATCTGAATTTTTAATGCCAACAGATGCATTTCTTTCTACTGCTCCACGCTATTTTTCACTAGAAAATATGATTGAGTATAAAAAGATTTGGCGAACATCCCTGAAGGCTATTAACTATAAAGCTCACAAGCTGGGATTAGTTAGTGATTGGGTTAATCGTAGTAACTCTATAAAGATCAATTCGTTGGGCTACAACATTAATGAACCTGAAGAAACTCATCGAGATGAGAGTTTGATGTTGCCCAAAATTATCTCTGTTTTAGCCTCACAACCATCTTTTGATAAAAATAAAATGCTTGATGAAATTGGAATCTCTGAAGAAGATTTTAATCAATTAACATTTGATGCTTTAGCTAAAGTTGAGCCCCCGAAGAAAAAACATAAGTTATATATTGTCGAGTAATACAAACCTTCCTTAAAAATAATGCGCCTTACGGCGCACTATTTATGCAAAATCCTGATTAATTTTTTTATGACTTCACGCCCAACGTAGTTTTGCATCCCATAAGTCATACTTTAACTGAAAATGTAACTTGCCCCATCATGACTTTTTTCATATAGCCTACTTGAACTGACACCATAAATCCCATGTGTTCCATAAAGCATCGTATACAATTTCAGATAAATTCTTTAGTTATGTGATCAGGCTATGTGCTCAAATTACCTATTTCCAAATAAAAGAAATTTGACACTCTTAGGTGTCGATACAAGCCAGTTTGATCTTGAGCTTAAGGATCATGTCTTTCCTTCTTATCACGCTCCAATCATCTTGAATGGCTCAGAACATTTGGAACTTGATATCGCAAAGTTTGGATTACTTCCGAGTTGGGCGAAAGAATTGAAATTTAGCAGCCACACTTATAATGCACGTACCGAGTCTGTAGCTGATAAGCCCAGCTTTCGACACTCATGGAAATACAGCAAGTTCTGCCTAGTCCCTGTGCAAGAGTTCTACGAACCCAAATACATCAATGGCAAGCCATACTGGTACACCATCAAGCGTAAAGATGATCAGCCTTTCACGGTTGCAGGGATCTATGATGATGCCGTGATTGATGGCAATAAGGTACGTTCCTTTTCGATGTTAACCATCAATTCTGATCATCACCCCTTCATGAAGCAATTCCATGCACCGAAGGATGAGAAGCGATCCATCATTGTTATTCCGGAGCAATATCGAAAAGACTGGCTAACAGCAGATCATGAACACGCGCATGAATATTTCTTTCCAATGCCCGATGAATTCGTCACTTTTCCACGCGATGAGCAGAAACAAAACGTCTTATTCTGACGCATACTTGTTTATCCACAACTTTTTAAATTTGAATTTTAAACGCTGTTAGTAATATCCTATTTAAACAAATTCTACTTCCAAACACGCCTCGTAGCGTAGGAGTATCACATGTCTAAGAAGTTGCCGATCTACTTCTCTGACGATGCATGGTCATCTTTACAAGAGCTCATGGGTCCAGAAGGTAAGCCAAGCCCTACCATCAATACTGTTCTAGAACAGATCGCTGTTCAAAATGAACTGGTTGCGCAGTTAGGGCTTAATGCAGTCCTACCCAAATCCAAAGTCTCTATTCCGGTCTCTTTAGAGCGTATCCCTGCAGGTCCAGCCTTCAGCACCAAGGATGAGCAAGACAAAGCACTCGATTTGAATGAGTTCCTGATTCACAACCCTATTTCTACGTTCATTGCTTATGTAGACAGTGAATCCATGCTTGATGCTGGCCTAGAGATTAATGATCCAATCATTATTGATCGCAGTATTGAAGCCAAGCATTACGATATCGTGGTTGCCCTGATTGATAACAATGCCTCGACCATTAAGCGGCTGATGATCACCAATAAGATGTCCAAGTCTGAAATCAAAGAGATATTTGGTGATGAAAATTATCCGCTTCCAGAACTTTGGTTGAAGGCTGAAAATCCGAATTACAATCACATCATTCCTGATGACAGTCAGACCATCTCAATCTGGGGTGTGGTGACTTTTAATTTAAAGCGTATTTATCACCGCTCATAACAAGAAGAATAACAATGCAAAGTGAAAATGAAATATTCGCGTTAGTCGACGTGAATAATTGCTACGTCTCATGTGAGCGTGTGTTTAATCCTGCCTTGAATGATCGCCCGACCATTGTACTCAGCAACAATGATGGCTGTGCTGTGGCCAGAAGTCAGGAAGCGAAAGACTTAGGCATCAAAATGGGTGTTCCTGTATTTCACATTCAGGATCTGATCAAGCAACATAGCATTCAGGTGCTATCCAGTAATTTCTCCTTATATGGCGAAATGTCTAAGCGCTTTATGGAACTGCTTGGGGACTATGTTGCACCAGGAGATCAAGAAGTCTATTCGATTGATGAATGCTTTCTGAAGCTCACAGCTTATGAGCATTTATTTGACCTGACCGAATATGCGCAAGATATGAGAGCTAAGGCTTGGCGTTGGTTAGGACTACCCTGCTGCATTGGGATTGGTCGCTCTAAAACTGAAGCCAAGATTGCCAATCATCTCGCCAAAAAGAACAAGTTCTTCAATGGGGTCTGTAATCTGGCCCATATGGACCCATGCTCTACAGAAACGCTACTCGCGCAGGTCGATGTGTCTGAGATTTGGGGCGTCGGCAGGCAGAACTGTAAGAAGCTCAATGCCATGGGTGTTCAGTCTGTGCTGGATCTCATCAATGCCAACCCTAAAGAAATCAAAAAGCAGTTCAGTATCGTGATGGAAAAGACGGTGCTTGAGCTACAGGGTCTCTCTTGTATTGACCTGACTGATGATGCTGTAGCGAAGAAGCAAATCATCAGCAGTCGCTCTTATGGTAACCCAGTGTATGAAATGGATGACATCAAAGCTTCTGTCCGGCTTTATGTGGCCAGAGCTGTAAAGCGAATGCGTGAAGATGGCTCAATCTGCAAGATGATTGGGGTTTATATCCAAACCAGTCGCTTTGATAAAACTGAGCGTTACTCACCCTATATCGTGGTTCAAATGCACGAACATACAGATGATCTACTGCTCATCACCAAAGCTGCAATGAAGGGTATCGATCAGATATTTAAGAAAGGCTTTAAGTATAAAAAGGCGGGAATCGTGCTGCTCGAAATCACGGATAAATCCAAATTTGTGCCCGATCTATTCACGGACTATTCGCATAAACAAGAGCGCGAAAAACTTTCAGATGCTATTGAAGCCATCAGTGAACGGTTTGGGAAGAATCTCGTCACGCTAGGCATTGCCAACAATCAAGAAGCCTCATGGCACATGAATCAAAACCTTAGATCACCATCGTATTTAACAAAATGGTCTGACTTACCAAGAGTGGGATAAAACATGCACTTATTTAAATTAACTGATGAACAACTTGCGCAGATCCTAATCCCGAAACGCTTTGTACCACCTACTCCAGTTGAACATGAAGGCAAGAACATGGTTTATGTTTTTGATAGCGAAGATAAGTTTGAACTGACTTATGATGAGCTGGTGGAAATCATTAGCAAAGCTAGAATGGCTGGTCCGAAGTTGATACCTGTCTTAGGCACCGTGAATTAAATTGTGCAGTGTTCGCACGCCACTTGAAACATAACTTGATTGGAAATGAATTTGGGCTGAGAAAAATTCAGTTCAAATTTAACCTGACGGGCACACTAAAAAATGGGTAATTGTCAGATCGAGTTTGGACTACAACACTTTAGCTCATCGATTTACCAAAGTGCTAATCTTTACACTATTGTCTAAAATCCAGTGACCAAATTGTGATGCTAAAGCTTTTAAATTCCCTTTATTATGAATCAAAGTTAGTATGATGCTTTTCATAAAGACAGTTTACTTATAACCAGAGAGATTTTTAAACAATTCCCCTTTAACATGCTTAGGCTATTTGATCCAGAGTTCATCTTTTTGCATCATTTTTAACATTAAATTAAATATAACCAGCGGAGTAACATTTTTTTTGTTAGAGCCGACAACTCTTTGAAAACTAAATTTAACGGTTCGCTCAGGAGCATCCAAATTAACTGGGTAGTTTTGTTTTTCTAAATACAGATGATCTCCTAACATTGGCTCTATACCAGTAATAAAATTAACAATTTGTTGCTCATCACCTTTCATTCGGCATTGAAAATGTAGAAAATTCTTACGCAGTTTTCCAAATAATAATAATATTTTAAGCGCCTTAACCATGTTCTTTTCTTTCAGTGCATCTTGCTGCCTATCATCTTTATAATGAAAATCAAGGAGAGGAATTATTTCATCTGGACGAGTCAGTTTTTTAGCCTTTTCGTAAAGTTCATCAAACCAACTCTCTTCTAAATTCTTACTATAAACATAATTCGTTTTTAAATTAAATTTTTGGCGATCCATCCATTTAGTGCTCATCCATTGACATCGTTGCATCCATTCTTGAGCTTGAGTATCTTCGCTTAAACGACCTTCTCTAAAACTTATCAAACGTTGAAAAGGTGTCAGAGTACTCTTCTCTATACTAAACTTCTTTTCTTGTCGGCCAGCCATCGTAACTGGCTGTGTTTGCTGATAAGAATTAAACCATTTCTGCTGCTGAGTATAACGATTTAGGTTTATGTAGTCTGTACTTGACTTCACTGGACTAAAACACTGTTCTAATACTTTTTTTGAAATGATACACGGCGAATTATAAATTCGATCGACTGCTAATAAATCCAAAACATGAAGGTAATTTGAAGCCGTTTGCTCAATACTGCTATGCCCCATCCAAGAGGCGAGCACCTGCCATTTATGTTGAATAATCTCTTCTTGAGCACGTGCTTTCATACCAAACAATAAATCCCTCATCTTTTTTGCTTTTACCCAAGGACAATCTGTGTAGGTCTTGATCATTTCTTTTGAACCGAGCAAAGTTATTGCTAGATAGTTAGCAGCACTGTGGCGTAATGTATGAAAACTAAAGCCATGATGCATACCTAATATTTGACTAAACAAATCTACTGTAATTTTGCTGATACATTGATCAGTTAATACACGATGATTCACACTAAAAAGTAGATCATCCTGCTGATTAACCAAATATTGCTCATAACGATGTTGTATGTAACGTTGTACTACTAAAAACTCATGTTCTGACAATGCAATTTTCAATGGTATTTGACGATTCGCACTTCGCGTTTTCAGACGGCGATATGAATTGTCTTGGATATGAAGCGTGATATTATTAAAAACTGTATTTTCTTTTTCTTTATAAAGTAGCTCTGGGCAAATAATATCTTGTATTTTAAGACAACGAACTTCATTTAATCGAAGTCCAGTTCTATAACTTAGTAAATACATCAGCTTTAAACAACTCAGATGATCGACCCACTCTGATGCCGTTGGCTCTTGACTTAAATTTTCTAGTTTTTCCAATAATTTGCCAAATAGCAAAGGACTCACTAGCCGTGCATTGCAAATTTGTAAATGCTTAAAACTTGAATTCTGTAGCACCAATACCCCTGGAGCATCATAATTCTCTATACAGAATTGATGAAAATCTTTTAGGCGACCAAAACGGTATTCTGCGCTTTGGTGCATCTTACGAGAGGTTTTTCCTTTCACCGAATCTCGTTGAACTGCTTTTTCATCACGTTCACTGCTGTATTTCAATAGCTGCCGATATAAATCCTCATAGTCATCTATGGATTGTTGCTTTAAATCTAATTTATTGAGCCAAATCTCAAATATAAATTCTTTGCCAAACGATCCTAAGTAGCTTTCAATAGTTGATAATTGAAGCCCTCGTTTTTTTAAATGCATTAACCAGTGAATTAAGCGTAGTTGAGCATCAATTAAAGACTTTTCCTCCGTATTAGCATCAACTATCTTCTCCTCTAACACCCTTCTAGTTTCTTGCCAAAAACGTAGCGTGCGTTCTTCTTTATTCCTCTTTTTATCTAAACGCTCAACTTTTTGACCTTTACGTTTCTTTTGACCAAACAACATCAACTCATACGGAATCGTTTGTAATTTGCTTTGAACAGTCGGAACTTCAGGAAGTAACTGCTCTTGTTCAAAATGAATAGGGCGATTATCTGGTTCTGTGACTTGATTGTAATCATTATTCCACAGCAATCTAAATTCGGATGGCCTTAAAGCAACAGTATTAATCTCTTGCTGAAGCACATTACTCAAAAATATATCTATGCTGAGGTTTGGATTAAATTCGAGTACCATTTGCACATCATTAAATGCACGAAATCCACGGCGTTTAATTTGATATTGCAGATCCCCAAGACTTTTTTTCCTGCCTATCTTACTCAAGCTTTCTAAAATACAATCTTCAACTGAATGTTGCAGACAAAATTCTTTCTGAGTAGCTTTCAACTTTTTTAAATATTGCAAAATGAACTGCGCATATGGGTTAAAAAAAACATGTTTCCATTGGTACAACTTTCCCTGTTCTACATCGTTGCCATATTGAGAGTTTTCAACACGATAATGTAGTAACAATGGATTAGTGATTTTTTTGTAGTCCGAATGGTATAACCGAAAACAATTCAGATCTGTACCAAGCTCAATGGCCTCCTGCAATTGCTTCTGAATAGCAATCAAATGCTGTTCATCTGCACAGCCTGAAATATATATAAAACTTAAGCATAAATTTCCCCATAAGTACTTTGGTTCATTCCAATATTCAAATGAATCTTGCCAATACTGCCTTAATTCCTTAAGTACATGGATATGTAGATGCCCCTGTTCTAACCGTGACTCTGTACTCTCAATTTTTCTAGGCAGTACGATCCGTTTAGTATGTGGATTTAGCTTAATTCTGTATGATTTTTTATCTACATTCTGGTTGAATTGCTTCCTTCTTTTATTAAATTCATCTTCAGTAAATTGCATCAGTTTTGATTGTTCGTCTCGGCTCAACTTTTGACTCAAACAATCAACACTATCTTTAATGTCATGCCATTTTTCAGCGATCTGCTGATCAAGTTTTTGCTGCATTTCTTTCGTCAATACTTCAGGTGGAGAAGGCTGTCTATCTAGCGACTTTTTCACCATTTTATGAATATCAACAAATAGATCATCTAGTTGTGGTTTTATTAGTTCTTTGATTTTTTGCATACAACTATTTTCGCTCTAAGTGTTTAATCGATAAAGATTTGACATTATCTTGCAATTGCTGGCGGGCTTGCTGTACATAGACATTCGGGATAAGTGAAGAATGCGGATGAAAAGCCTCTCGGTCACGTTGGTCATGACCATACAGGGCCTGAATTAAGTGAAAAGCTAATGCTGGTTTACCCTCTTGCTGCTCATGCATCAAAAAGTTCATGTCAAAATGACGTAACCAATTCGAATACATATTCTTTGGAAAGACTCCTTGCATATATGAATTCACCCATTTTCTCGATAAAGGGATTAACTTAATTTTCCTGCTCTGCCATTCTTTGACAGTTATCGGCAAGATATCTTTACTAAAAATGACCTTACCAAAAAGATCATTTACAGTTATCTTCTTCTTTGCAAAGACTTGTCTAAAAAATGAACCGTACGCTTCAATAATTTGTTCTAAAAAGGCAGTGTAATTTTGCAGTGTTTTTATGAAAAAATCAGATAAAGGGATAAAACGACCATCTTTTCTTGCTTTACTATTTTTTTTATCATTCACATATAAAAGCTTGAGCTCAACACAATAATCATCCAAATTCCCCAACAGGTTTTTTTTAGGCCGACTTGCCAAACTCAACAAACTGATATGCCACATCCAACACGCATATGCATTAAGTTGATTAATAATGTGCTTATCTTCTTGGATGTTTTCGTGACAATGTCTATGTAAAATATGGAATTGCTCTTTCACAAAATTGGGTTCAAGTGCCAGTTGGCTCCCTATCCTTCCTATAGATAATGCAGATTGCACTTTGAATTGTTGTTGCAATATTTTTAGTTCAGCCGTGTCTTCAGTAAAATGTGTGGAATGTGGTGTAAGTGCTTTTTCTAAAAAGGCTAGATATGTGCTACTGAGTTGAGTTTTCGGTAGCCCGCCATAATAGATACCAGGCATGTGATGCTGACTATCCCGCCCAGCAATTACATGAGCAAGATATTCATTATATGTTTCATAATATATATGAAAATATAATTGAGCCTGCAGTTTTTCTACAGTGATCGAACCTACAAACCGATTATCAAGCCAATTCTTAAGTTTCGTATTAATGTGTGTTGATGAAATTAGTGGATTCGATGCTTGTTCTATATAGTCAAACCAAGCAGAAGGTAAATGTAGTTGATGTGTCATCACTTCATTCCACCGCACATGATTTAAGCTCTTAATCTTCTGCTCTGTAATTTTAAGATTTAATTTGAGTAAATATTCGCGACGTCTACTTGAACCATTCTGGATCAAAATTCCATCTTGAATAAGCTCGTTAAAATCCATCAGTGCGACGGGTGATAATCCCGTCAAAAGTGACAATAAACATGCTGCAGCGATTGCAGCATCCCTCCAGTGCCCGGATAACTCGGTTCTCAACACATAAACAATTTGCTTCAGTATATCTGGCGCCAAATAATGTGGATTTGTAACAAAAGGAGCATGACGGCGCTGGCGATGCCGCATTAGATGCGTCGCATTATCGCTGAGTATATAATTTAAATTTTTAGACTTTTCATCTTCTGAATAAAACTCCATTTCAGGATCTAATAGATCAACTTCACCCTCTTCATCTTTGTGAAGAGCGGCATCATAAATACTGATCTTTGCGTTATGTCCAATATCTACTTGCTTACCCGTTTTAATTTCACGAAATTTTTTGAGTTCATTTTTCGTCGGCCATTGCAAAACTTTACTTTTTTTTGACTTACGCTGACGATGAACAACACGACGATCATCAAGTCTTTTAAAAATTATTAATAGAGCCGATAAATACTCTATGGCTTGTACTTGTTTGAAATCTTTAATATTAAAAAGTTGATTACGATCCTCCTTTTTCAAGTTACGTTCGTACATGACATAGCGATTTAGTAGCTCACTGCATTCTTGAAATAATTCAGCATGATTAGAATCCAGAACATATCGTGATACATAGCGAAAGAGATCACAAACATGTTTTTGCTTATTCTCAGCTTTATCAATTTTTGCAAATTCTTGATACTGCCGATATGTTAAAAAACTCGCTTGTAGAATCAAATAACGTTCAGACGACAGCTCTTGAGTATTACTAGTAGTCGGGCATGCAAAATAACTTAAAGAAGCTAGATAATAATATTTACCTAATTGTCTAGAACTAGATATATAGCCATATATCTGTTGTGCTTCCTTATTTAGAGCATGGGCTTTTTCACGTAAATCATCTGATAGATCGACAAATTGTGTATTCACAACATGATTGCGTAATAAACAATAATCTTTTTGGAATTTTTCTGCTAAATCTAAGAATTGCTCTTCTGTTTCAATCTTTGGCATATTCGCTTTCGCTTAATTTTTTATCAAATTGCATTGGTTAAATTCATTACGATCTGAACAATTTGGTAAAAGTTGATCTTTTATTGAACTCTTTGTCAGCTTAAAAAATCTAGCAAAAAATTTAGCATCCAGCTCTTTCTGAGCTTTTCTCTCAAAGCACAAGTGTTGCTGTGATTTTTCGATAAAATCATCAAGATTATGTATCAACTGTAAGATTGCAACATAATTAGAATGTACACGTAAGCATGGCTCCGTTTGCATTAATAGCAATATTTTTTGCCAAATTTTCACATAGATTATTTTGAACTTTGCTTGTACTACTACTTTCTGGCTCTGTTTAATCTTTTTGATTTTCAGTAGTTCTGAGTTAATTTTTACTATCTTAAATTGAACATTTTGTCGCTCAAAGCAAAAGGGCATGATAAATTGCCCCATAAATATCTCTATATTTTTTACTAAATAGTCAAATTTTAACATTTTTATCGATATAAAAAATGAGCATATCTTTGTATATTAAAATTCATTTAATTTATCAACTAAATTTTCTCAAAATTACAATTATCAACAAATACATATGGTTTACTTATCATGGGTGGTCTAAATTTTAAAAATTCTTCCACTTTTTTTTAGTTTTCTGTTATTACATGAAACAATACCGTTGTATTACATTTTGAAATGCTGTGTATGCAGCATTGATCAAAAAGATTCTCTGCTATACTTACTTCACGTGTAGCATCAATGGAGTTTCGAAATGCTCAGAACCACTGAACAGAAAAAAAAATATATTCAAGCGACACGTGCGCAAAACTATCAAGCCAGCCTAAAGCTTGAAGGCATTACAACGACAGCTCAAACAACTCAACAAAGTAAAGCTGAAATCTTGCAAAAATATAAGAAGTATTCGCAACCCGAAACTTAGTCAGGTGCATGTATGGATAAATATGGGGAAATGGGTGACAGCCTGTATTGTTACCCTGGCACAAATATCCTAAAGAACAAACTCAATATTCATGATGAACAAATTTTAGAACAAGCTGAACTAGAACTGTCTGGATTGGCAAGTAACTTAATTGAATATGCTGAACCACCTTACGACTTACAATACTTAAAATCAATTCATGCGCAGCTCTTTGGCGACTTATACGACTGGGCAGGAAAGTTAAGACAAATCGATATTTCCAAAGGTGACACCCGTTTTTGTAATTTTTCCCGTATTGAAATTGAAACCAATAAACTACTCAAACCGCTTCAAGAAAAAAAATACTTTCAAGGCTTAGCACCACAACAACTGATTCCTCAACTTGCCGACTTGTATTGTGAGCTTAATGTCATACACCCATTCCGTGAAGGTAATGGACGTACACAACGGATTTTCTTTGAGCATCTGATTGCTCATTGTGGTTATGGTATTGATTGGTCTCGCATTGACTCTCAACAACAATGGATTCAAGCCAATATTGAAGGTTTTTATGGTAATTTAAATCCATTAATTAAGATTTTTGAAATATGCTTTATTCAAAATACCTAAAATTTAAGTAGTCGAAGCCCACAATCCTTAATGAGCCATCATCTTTGCTTCAATCCACTGATTAATTTCCCAAATAAACCAACAATCACGATTCTTAGAAATCTTAATACTCTTCGGGTAATTTAGGATCGTAATATTCAGATTACTTATCCAGAATTGAATAGATCGTTAACTTAGATAGACTTTTAAGCAATGTAACTTGCCGCATGTTTATCAACATATGTCTCAAAAAAGTCTGCCCATACATAGATTTATGGCGTTTAGTGCTTAAATTTCAGATTAATCTTCGTCTGATGACCTGAATGGATGTTACAGATTACATGCAGGTGAATTACTCTGTGGCTGTATCATGGCTTTTGTGCAATCCAATCCATTTGATCCGAATGTTCTCTTTTGCAATAAAGCAGCCTCTTCTGCTTTTCCTGAACCAACGAACTATGTCATTGATTTGATTCAACCGACAACAGTGATGCTGAATCAAATCTCCAAAGAAGGGATTAAATGCAAGAAATGTGGTAAGAAAAAGATAGGGGATGGAAGTTATTATCCGTCTAATTGGAACCAGCCCATGAGTCGAGATCAGTTGAGTAAGAATCATTTTAAATGAATAAGAGAAGGATGGCTTACCTCACTTCTCCGAATAACAATGCTATGCTTTTCAACCAAGGTTATAAATTGGCAACTACATTTCATTCTTCTTCATGCTGGTCCTATAGCCTGTAGACAATTACTACATCATTTGCATTCAATGCTCAATACAGCCTGTCAGCAGAACCGCAGCGATACTTTTTTTCGTGCATACATGTAGTGTTTAAATCCATTCATTTTTCAATGATCCTCTGCCGTTTATCACATTTATGGTCGATCTTTAACCTTGTGAAAAATGCACATACCGATCCCTTCAAACTGTCAAATTTATGTATGCATGACATTTAAAGAAAATTATCTGATCAATTTTTTTAGGTAAAATTCATCAAGAAAAAGTTATTATTATTCATAACATCACCAATAACCACATAAAAACAATAATTTAATAAATTATTCTTCCAATTTTTTTATATTTAGTGTTATTACCTCTAAATCCATGTTTACCACCTTCTATTACATAAGTAATTTAGAAGTATCCACGATATAAATTGCTTGCCCTCACACCTCTCCCCTCTCACGCCCAAAAAATTTATACTGAAAGGCAGATTAAGCCCGTTCGAGTTACATATAGCCGCATGCTATATTGAAAGCATTAAGAAAATATCCTCAATATTTATAGGATTTTTAAAGTATGAACTAATTTTCGAAGAACCCTTTCTAAGTAATGTGACCTATTAGGAAAAATGAAAATACTGAAATCTCCGTATCAACAATCAGTCAAAGTACATCCTGATGATTTTCTGTAACCGATACCCAAGGACTATACCTACCCTTCTGATGTGCTGTGCAACAAAGCCCTCCTTAGCCACACTATAGCTATAGATTAATTCCATTATTTTGTGATTTAATTAAATTATTCATTCTTAAGACCCAATTTAATGGATTTATATTTCACTAAACCAGAAGAAGTTGTGACTCTTTTAGGTGAGCGTTTACGTAAGCAACGACTCTTTCTGGAGATGTCTCAAGCTGAGGTAGCAGCACGCGCTGGTGTCGGCGTGAATACAGTTTCGAATCTTGAAGCGGGACGAAATGTATCTGTTGAAAATTTAGTCCGTATTGCAATGGTCTTGGGTCGATTAAACGAACTTCAGGAACTATTTAAACCTCAGCTTAACAGTGTGAATGACATTCTTCGCTATGAGAGTCAAAGTAAGCGCCACCGTATTAAGAGGAAGGGATAATGCTCAATAGACTTAATGTTTATTACAACGGTTGGGGCGAATCATGGTTATGGGGAACGCTGATTAGTTCAACAGCCACGACAGGTAGACCCACCATTGCTTTTGAATATAGTCCAGAAGCAATACAGCAAGGTGTTGAGCTCTCTTCTTACTTGCTGCCTTTAAAAGGTCTACCATTCAGACAAGGTTTTCCTACTCATCAAATGGGACTCCCAGGTCCAGTCTATGACGCTTTACCAGATGGTTGGGGCATGATGTTGATGGATCGATATTTCAAAAAAATTGGCTTAAATTCAGCACGAATTGGACCTTTGGAGCGTCTGACCTATATTAGTAGTCACGCAATGGGTGCCCTCTCCTTTGAACCTTGTGTTGCTGACATGCAAACCTCAGAAAATATCCCTTTACAACAACTAGCCCAGGAAGTTCAAGAAGTACTCAAAGGTGAAGGTGGTGAATTTCTACAGCATTTATTGGTCATGGGTGGCTCCCCTCAAGGTGCCAGACCAAAAGCGTTGGTTTACCGAGATCCTGTCAATTTAGAGTTTTCGACTCAAGATTCTGATCAACATGAAGCCTGGCTGATTAAGTTTCCTGCTCAGCAAGAGCATCCTGAAGTCTGCGCCATTGAAGCCGTCTATGCAGAATGTTTGCGACTTTGTGCAATTGAGACTCCAGATACCCATTTCTTTAATTTGCCCAATGGTTTAACGGCTTTTGCTTCTAAACGATTCGATCGTCAAAATGGTATGCGGATTCCAATGCAGAGTTTGGCTGCATATACAGGAGCAGACTATAAAGTTCCAGGTAGCCTAGACTATCGCAATTTTCTCCGGGCAACCTTGATGTGTACGCAAGATGTACGAGAAAGATTGCATGCTTTTAAACGTGCTGTGTTTAATGTGCTTTTCAATAATCGGGATGACCATACTAAGAACTTTTCATTTCTCATGGAGAAAAATGGTCAATGGAAATTGGCTCCAGCCTATGATGTGACCTTCTGCGAGGGTCCAGGTGGTTATCATCAAATGGACATTATGGGAGAAGCGCTCAATATTTCCCGAAATGACATACATAAACTCGGTACTTCAGAAGCTAATCTGACTACTCTAGAAGTCGATGAGATCATCTTGACCATGCGTGAAATTGCACTTCAATTTAGTCAAATTGCGCAGCGCCTGTATCCCCATCAAATTCGAGAATCTACCCTACAGATGATTCAATCACGGATTCAACAGAATATTGATTTTTTAACTGAAACCTAAGCGTAAATATAAACTAAGCGCCAACCATCAACTGCAAATAGACTTTGATATAGTTAGTCGCTACATAATCTGTAGAACCTGTGAATTAGCTCTCTTTATAATCACGAATATTAGATGGATCACCGCCAAGATATATTCTGCAAACGTGAAATCACTACATCCAGATCGAAAATCACTAAGAAAAAACTGTCACCAAAAAAAGGTCTGCACTATGGATAGATGCAGACCAAACTCTGGATAACTACCAGCACGAGAAATATGTCGCAATTTTGCATAGACATGAATTTGATAAAATCAGCCCAGAAAGCCAGAAATTCATAAAAACTATTTCATCAATCCCCTATAACTTAATCACGTTCATGGTCGATCTTAAATCTTGTGAAAAGTACTCATGCTGACCTAGCCAAACTGTAAAACTCATGTATTCATAGCCTTTAAATGAATCTTTCAATCGGTATATTTAAGGTAAAAACTAGTAATCAGAAGTTATTATCACCCCCATATAAAACAAGGATCAACTTAAAAACAATAACTTAGTAAATTATTCTTCCATTTTTTTTATATTTAGTGTTATTTTAAGGGTGTTAAGTACGTCTATACACCAAGTAGGTAAATTGGGATTGAGACTGTAATAGACCCATTGTCCTTGACGTCGATCTTGTAAAAGACCAGAAGAGCGTAATAAGGCTAAATGCCGTGAAATCTTGGGTTGGCTGAGTTGTAGTTTTTCAGTCAAATCACAAACACACTGTTCATTATTTCCAAGAACCAACATGACGATGTTGAATCGCGTTTCATCAGCCAAACATTTAAAGAAATTGATTTGATCCATACTTTCACTCACTCTGACATATGGATATATCAATATTCACATATATCCATGAAATTTTTATTTCAAACGTAACCCATTTGCATCAAGCACTTGTTCACCATCCTCTTTAGTGAAAGCACCCTTTTGTGGGAGTGGCAGAATTTCTAAAACCAGTTCTGACGGACGACTTAAACGAGTTCCTAGTTCAGTCACCACGAATGGGCGGTTAATCAAAATTGGATACTGAAGCATAAAGTTAAGCAATTGATCTTCAGTCCAATCCTCTTGATCAATTCCTAATTCTGTATATGGAGCAACATTTTTACGAATCGCTTCTCTCACCGTTAAACCTGCATCCGCGATCATTTGAATCAGTTCATTTTTAGATGGAGGTGTTACAAGGTACTCAATCACTTCAGGTTCAATATTGGCATTACGGATTAACGCCAATGTATTACGTGATGTACCACATTCAGGGTTGTGATAAATCTTAACTTTTGGAGTAGCAGACATTTGCTCAAACTCAATTGAATCTTTATATATACTTATATATGAATAATCATATATATGCAACTCCATATTTAAAGAATATAAAATGATCTTTTTTGAATATATAGTGATCGAATGAGCGTGTTAAAATTAGATAAAACCCAAGATTTAGAGGTCAAGCTATGGAAACAGTCATGATTACTTTGATCTTAGTTATTATTTTGATTTTACTTGTCATATTCTATAAAAAGAAAAAATAAACCATGGCTTTTGGGTTTACGAATAGACTCAGTAATGCCCGCCCAATTAATCGGTAACAAGGTAAGACAGCTTTTCGCTCTCTTCTTAGCTTAGGAATTTCTGAATTATAGCCCATAAAATCAGCAACGACCTCTAACGCTTTAATACAGCGTTAGAGGGATAATGATCTCAAGATTGTATTGCTTCGGCTGTCTATTTTGCCGTATTAGGCACCATCACCAGCCCAAACCATATCCACTTTTTTTAAGCATTGCTTAATGCACTGGCTAAATCACCAGTGCCCTTCAAGTCAGACACCTGTCCCTCCAAAGGCTGACTAAATTCAATACGCTGAATCTTTGCTGCCCGCTCTGCGGAGAACACTGGGATTTGACTCATCGCAAATTCAGACAGTGCGGTAATGGTCAGTGAGGGATTCACACCTAAATTTCCAGGTACAATCGAACCATCTAATACGCGTAAATTTTGATAACCAAAGACTTGACCAGTGAAGTCCACAACGCCATTCGACTTGTCATTACCCATCGCGACACCACTCATAATATGTGCTGTCGTTGGCGTTCCCAGTAGAATTTCAGTAAGTGCAGAACCTGGCTCTCCACCCAACTTTTGTGCAATCATTTTAGTGGCTTCTTCAGCCGCAGGGAATGAAACTGTGAGTGGCGTATCCCCTTCTTTTTGCACGGCAGTAATACTATTCTGGAACAGTCGATACCACTTTCTACGCCATTCAAAATGAATGAATGCTTCAGACTTTTGCATTACCAATAAAATAATAGAGTCTTTGGCTTTACCCTTATAACGCAGTACTTTAAAGGTTTTTAAGGGATGCAACAGTGTAGTGAACACAAACTTCGTAAAGCGCATAAAGCCCTGACCAGTCACCATAGGCACGTATGGAATATAAATCCATGAAGCATCCGCACCTTCAGGGAAACGTGTGACCTCGATATTGGTATCTGCATCGACTGAAATAAAGGAGCTGATAGCCACACCATCATCCAGTTTTTTACCAGTATTGTTCACTGTGGTCAGGGTTTCCGAGTTCGTCCGAACTTCCTGTCCCAGCAATGAAGAAATATTGGGTAAAGTTTTATGCTGATCACGCATTTTTAACAACATCGGTACCGTACCCATTACACCCGCAGATAACACCACCCCACGACTGCGCAAACTATACTGACGAACATTCTTTCCTAAAGTTTCTTTGACTATTACTTCGTAACCTGCGCTACCATCTTCATTCAGTGGTGTAATTTTCACCACTTCAGAACTTGGACGAATTTCAACGCCATTACGCTCAGAAAAATACAGGTAATTTTTCATCAGGGTATTTTTGGCATTATTACGACAGCCCAACATACAAGCGCCACAATAAATACAGGAGTTACGATCTGGCCCCTCTCCATTGAAATACGGATCTTTCGCTAATTGTCCTTCTTGACCAGCTACTTGCGAAAAGAAGACCCCCGTATTCACCGTTTTAAATGAATTTGCATATCCAATTTCACTCGCAACTTCTTTTAACGTTTCGTCTGCAATATTGGTATAAGTATTATTCGCTGTACCCAACATACGTTGAGCGAGACCATAAAACGGCTTTAAGGTTTCTTTCCAGTCTTTACGAATCTTGGTCCATGCCTCAGACTCAAAAACAGCATCAGGTGGAATTAAATGTACATTGGCATAAATTTGTGAGCCCCCACCGACGCCCACCCCATGCAAAATGGTGGTTTTACTGGTGAAAGTAAATTGCATCGTACCTCTGAATCCCAGTTCAGGCCGCCACAAATAGTTTTTGGTGTCTAAATTTGTAGTTGGAAAATCCTTGTCTTCACGGCGTAATCCTTTCTCCAAAATCAGGACTTTATAGCCCTTTTCACTAAGGCGTAAAGCACTGACCGATCCACCAAAGCCTGAGCCAATCACGATTTGATCAAAATCAAAATCTTTATTATTCATCCTATTAACTCCTTTAAAAGTTTTATTTTTCTGTTTTTAAATACACTAATTCCTTCACTTCAAAATATCCATCTTGAAGTGAAAAGTGATGTTGAGGTTTTTAAATTTAAGCGCTTATGACTTCATCCGAATCAATAAATTCAACAGCCAATTGGCAAATTTTCCGTAAGGCGGCGCGAGAAACTTCAAGCTCGAAAAACCCGCCTGATAAAACACAGGACGCATTTTGGAAAAAGTCAAAAAGCCTTCATAGCCATGATAATGCCCCATCCCGCTGGCACCGACCCCACCAAATGGCAAGTCATGCTGCCCGACATGAAATAAGGCATCATTGACCGAAACCCCGCCCGACATAACTCGGCTGATATAAAATTCGACTGAGCTTTTATTATTGCTAAATGGATAAAAGGCCAATGGACGATCACGCTGCACAATATAGTCCACTACCTCTTCAGGCTTCTGGTAGGTTTTGACCATCAAGATCGGACCAAAGGTTTCACGCGTATCAATTTCCATCTCATCATTGCTGTTCAACACCAAAGTCAGTGGAAATTTTCGTGTCGCAGCATCTGGCTCTTGCTGATTTAAATTAATCAAACTTGCCCCTTTGGCTTCAGCATCTGCCAAGCTATGCACTAAGCGCTGAAATGCGCGCTCATCAATCACAGAAGTATAATCTTTGCTATGAATATCAGGCACATGTTCCTGAACCCACGCTGCCGCGGCTTGAATAAATGCTTGTAACTTCGACTCATGCACAAATAAATAATCGACATTGGTACAAATTTGTCCCGCATTAAACTGTTTCACAAACATAATGCGTTCTACAGCTTTATCGATGGGGTATTCAGGGTCAATCACCGCAGGAGATTTACCACCCAGCTCCAAAGTCACTGGCGTCAAGTTTGGTGCAGCAGCAGCCATGACTTTACGCCCTGTCGCACCAGAGCCAGTAAACATCAGGTGGTCAAACGGCAATTTTGAAAATGCGATGCCTACTTCACCCGTCTCATCGAAAATCTGTAATTTTTCCGCTTTAAAGTATTTGGGGCTTAACTCCATCAGCAATTCGGCCAAATGTCTTGAATTTTCAGACATTTTAACCATAGCGGTATTTCCCGCAGCAAACACGGCCGACAACTGTGAAAACATCAAATTGATGGGGAAATTCCACGGCACAATAATTCCAATCACGCCCAGTGGCTGAGGAATCACACGGTTCTTCGCACCAAAATACAGGCTATGATCGACATGTCGTTTTTGTACTTTCGTCCATTGCTTCAAATGTTTGATGCTGCCGTTAATGTCATCCGTGACAGTAATAATTTCTGCCAATAAGGTTTCATGGCGTGAACGATTGCCATAATCACGATTCAAGGCGTCAATAATTGCTTCACGGTGATCGTTAATCAGTGCTTTTAAATTCAGTAAATGTTGCTTGCGTTGTGCAATCGTTTCAATGCCTTGCTGATGAAAGCTTTTGCGCTGTAATTGAAAACAATCGTGCAATGTCTGTTCTATCACTGTTTGCTCGATATGAGACTGAACCGTAAGTTGCATATGCTTTTCCTTTCACGGCTAAAATGGTGATTCAATACTTCTTTTCTATGTTGGTTGAGATAATCTCTTATCCTACTTTAACAAATGGCTTGAATTATGCTTGACTTTTTAGGACACTAAATTGATCTTTTAGGACAACACGGAATGTTGTGATGGGAAGTTATATTCGTGCAGCCAGCCTCGGCGGTTTTGAAGACTTAGTCCGTAGTTATGGCATCAACCCTATAGAAATCTTGAAAGAGATCGGGATTTTACCTGCTTTACTCCGTGATCCAGATTCATTTATTCATTATGATCATTATTTAAATTTATTGGAAAAAGCGGCCTTAGCTTGTCAGGATGATTGCTTCGGTTTAAAACTCGGTGCACTCCAAAATATTAGCACAATCGGTTTGATTGGCGTCTATATGTCCCGACAAATGACCATACTTGAAGCCTTAAGCGTGGCGCAAAAATATGTCTATTTACATGCTGAAGGCATTGTCTTCCACGTCTCGCAACATAATGCTCTGCTCTGTAAGCTGAACTTTGTGCGTTTAAGTGAATACAACACCGATGTACCACAAAAATCACAACTGGCCATTTGCCTTGTCGCGAATATTTTAAAAGATTTGATTGGCCCGCAGTGGCATGCAGAAAAAATTTGCTTCAAGCAAAAAGCACCACAAAAAGGTGCTCAAACTTTCCAAGCACATTTTTCATGTCAAGTAGAGTTTGAAACCGATGAAGATGCACTTTATTTTCCGGCAAGCTTTTTAAGCTATAAACCCTATAATTTTAATGAAGATGCCATTAATCAACTAATCGTACAACAGCTTGAAACACAAAGCAGCACCAAAACTGAAGACAATACCGCACTGATAGAGAGTTCAGTCCGCATGCTGATGGCGACAGGAGACTGCAGCATTGAAAATATCGCACTCTGTATGGGCATGCATCCGAAAAAGCTTCAGCGCGCTTTAAAAATGCAAGGAACAAGCTATCGAGATATACTCGAAAATGTCCGAAAAAAAGAAGCACTGCGTATGCTTGATGCAGGCAATGTGAATTTGACGGATATTGCTCTACAGTTGGGCTATGCAGAGTTATCTATTTTTAGTCGCAACTTTAAAAGTTGGTTTGGCGTTCCTCCAACCGAGTTAAGAGACAAAAGTCGAAGCCATATTGTATGACTTCTGGTTTTGCTACTTTGTTCAATAATGAGCATACCTCTGAGTTTCAAGATCAAACCAAATGGCAATATTTCCACGATTAATGAGAACTCGGTTATATGAGGAGCAATTGCTTGTACGGTCAATTTTAGGTGCTGGCTTCTTCATTCGGAAATTATATTGCTAAAGATGGCTTTAAGAATAGGTTTGTACAACAAAGCCCATCCTTCTAATCATTTATGGTTCACAGTAGAGCGATAGCGAACTAAAACTCTAAATTTTTTAATAAATTATGCTTTTAACGGTATAACAAAACGATAACTTATTTAAGCCAAGATAGAGTGCTGATTACACCGCTTAATGACCATCTGTCTTCATTCATCTATATTTAAAACTAAGGATTTTTGCTCTTAATATTTGATTCAACTTTTATATATTTTTTCTCTGTACACGACAAAAATAGATAACTCATTGAAATAATGTCACAATAATTGTTTTCTAACGACGAATACTATGATACATCTCAATGAGTTATATCTTATCTTAAACAAATCTCTAAAATGGAACAAGTCACATTTAAAGTGCTTTGCGCTCATCATGCTTGTGATTATTTTAAAGCAAACATGTAATCTTTCTTCTGCATCTAAAGCCTTGCCCATCAAGTGCTTACCACAATCATTTTATCGACGTATGCAGCGCTTCTTT
>AZIJ01007095.1_pt1 | contig 27450 bp, 25 predicted proteins | sample 359151 | NCBI WGS metagenome assembly AZIJ01 (sample SAMN02429718, study PRJNA222666) | marine sediment metagenome | biome: Sediment sample; isolation source: enrichment culture of sample MGS-ElMAX(UA) from oil contaminated site at the... | place: Egypt: El Max | collected 2013-01-23 | depth 9.22 m m | reverse complement strand
TACCGATGACGACCAAGACACACGATATTCGTGTAGCAACTGGTGCAGACAGTTATATGACGTTGCGCAAAACCAGTTATTACAGTGAATTTGGTCCCGTCATTGTGATTCCAAACGCACTGCCGTGGGGCACCGACGCAACTGGGCAGAACGTTGCCTACGCACTGCATGATGCGAACCTACCAAACTATGATTTGTTTGATCACTGGTTAGGTATGAATATGGCCGACAGCATTGATGCCTATAAACAAACATTCGTTGATTACACGGGTACCGTATTTAACAATGCCATGGCGGTTGATTCGCAGGGCAATGCATTCTTTACGGATGGTTCATCGGTACCCAATATTCTGCCAGAAGCGTTGGCAATGTGGGCTGAGAATCCACTGTATCAGACGCTGACTGAGCAAGCTGGGCTATTTATTTTCCCAGGTGATGACAGTGCATTTATGCCACAAGGTACAGTGCCGTTTGAGCAAGCACCACAACTGGAACGTAATGACTTTGTGCAGAACTCCAATGATAGCTTCTGGTTAACCAACCCGGCAGCCCCGATTGAAGGGGTATCACCATTGTGGGGGCCGGTCGGTAATCAGCAATCTCTGCGTTCGCGTTTAGGTCAGAAGATGCTTGCGGAAGGTGGTTCGGTCGACGGTCGTTTTACTCGCGAAGACTTAGTTGATCGCCTTATCGGTAATCGCAATTATCTTGGTGAAGCGGTACTGAGTGATCTACTGGCACTGTGCCAAACGCAAGGGGCAACGCCGGTAACCATGGCCGATTCCACTACAGTTGTTGTGACTCCAGCTTGTGACGCCTTGGCCTTGTGGGACGGTAAGATGAACCTTGAGAGTCAGGGCGCGATGATGTTCCGTGAGTTTGCTTTTGAGTTTAACCGCAATCCTCAATGGCAAGTTGCTTATAACGCTGAACAACCAACGACAACGCCGAATACCTTGGCAGCCAATAATACTGTCTTACAGCAATTAGCAACTGCGCAACAGCGCATTGTTGATGCTGGGCTGAACCCTGCGGCCACGTTAGGCAGTGTGCAGTTCGTTGAACGTAGTAATCCAGATGGCACGCCGTCAGGACAGAAGTTACCATGGGGTGGCGCGAACAACATTGAAGGTGGCTTCAATGTGTTCCGTAGCAACATGAGTAATGACGGAACGATTTTACCTCGTCATCGTTATCCGTTATTGCCTGGTTCAGATTTGAGTGCTGAAGCGGGTGGATACCACATCACCTACGGCTCAAGCTGGATGTTTGCGATGGAGTTCACGCCTGAAGGTCCGGTAGCTGAGGGTCTGTTAACTTACTCGCAAAGTTCGAACGTATTGTCTGATCATTATCTTGATCAAACCTTGTTGTATTCTGAGCAACCACAATTACGTCCGCTGCATTTCCAACAAGCGGACATTGAGGCAAATGCGGCGACCACCGCGACGTTAAGTGGTTCTAGCTTGCGCTAATCACTATTACGGAAGACCGAAAGGGCAGTTGAAAATTCTCAACTGCCCTTTTTTATTGCCAGTTTATTTGTATGTTTTTTATTTTAGCTATTGACGAAATACAAACTATTGCACATAGTCATAGTATAAATAGTGTACAAAAAGGACGTTAAATCATGACTCATGTGGCTGTTGTTGGTGCAGGCTTAGGTGGTGTTTCTGTCGCATTTGAACTGCGCGAGAAATTAGGCAAGCATTCTAAAATTACTGTTATTGGTGAAGGCGCAGAATTTAACTTTGTCCCTTCGAATCCATGGGTTGCTTTAGGTACGCGCAAGCGTGACGATGTGGTGATGCCTATTGGCGACTTCTTTAGTAAGCGCGATATTGCATTTTCCCCCTCTGGTGTAAAAGAAATTAAAGCGACTCAAAATACTTTGGTTCTTAACGACGGTCATGAAATGGCCTATGACTATTTAGTTTTGTGTACTGGACCAAAATTAGACTTTGCTGCGGTTTCTGGAGCAGGTCCTGAGGCCGGAGGCTCACAGTCGATTTGTACTGTTGACCACGCCGTAACATCGTTTCACGATTATCAGCAGTTATGCGAAAACCCCGGCCCTGTAATTATTGGCGCATTGCCTGGAGCAAGTTGTTTCGGTCCAGCCTATGAATATGTGCTATCGCTCGAATATGAGCTGCGTAAAAAGAAAATTCGTGATCAAGTTCCGATTACCTTTGTTACTCCAGAGCCGTATATTGGCCACATGGGCCTAGGTGGTGTTGGCGACTCAAAAGGCTTAATGGAGCATAAATTCCGAGAGCATGGTATCAAGTGGATTTGTAATGCCAAAGTGACAAAACTAGCTGATGGAATCTGCTACTTTGATGAGCTCAATGACGCAGGAGAAGTCATTAAGCAGCACGAATTGGCTTATAAGCACTCCATGTTTTTACCACCATTCAAAGGCTCTCCAGCTGTTGCTGCAGTTGCAGAGCTATGTAATCCCAAAGGGTTTGTGATTACCGATAAATATCAACGCTCACCTAAGTATCCCAATATTTTTGCGGCTGGTGTTTGTGTTGCGATTCCCCCGATTGAAGCAACACCCGTGCCGGTAGGTGCACCGAAAACCGGATTAATGATTGAGTCGATGACCTCTGCGATTGTGTCGAATATTGAAGCGATGGAAGCCGGCTCCGATGCGTTGGTTGAGCCAACGTTAAGCGCACTGTGTTTAGCTGATATGGGTAATACCGGAGCGGCGTTTTTAGCTATTCCGCAAAACCCACCACGAAATCGGAACTGGACTGGTAGCGGTCGTTGGGTGCATTGGGCGAAAGTCGCATTCGAAAAATACTTTATGTACAAAATTCGCCGTGGTACGTCAGAGCCCATTTACGAAAAGTTGTCGTTGCGTTTTATGGGTGTCGAACGGTTAAAGCCGAAGAAGTAATTAATCTTTGGCGAAAATAAAACGACCCTCAAGGCGTTGGAGGTGATCTTCAGCGCCGCATACTTGATATTGACCGCCGTCGTTATTGTCATCGAGCTGCTGCCATAATGAAACTTTCGCAGGTAACGGCACTGGACGTTTAAAAGCGACGTCAATTTTAGTCACAGGTCGTTTGGCGGCGCGCTCAACTTCAGCTTGAGCGCGACCTGACATGTACATGCCATGAATAATCGGCTGGTCGAAGCCGAACCATCGCGATAGCAACGGATGCAAATGAATGGGATTAAAGTCGCCCGATAACCGCGCATAATCACGTGCAACTTTGCCGGCTAATTTCCATGTATCAATGCGTTGCCAATCGTCGCTTGGTGGTTCCGCTATTTTATTCTCTTTACTACGGCGCGGCTTATCGGTTTGTTTCGGCATCACCTGATATTCGCTGACACAGGTAGCGACGTGCTTGTCGTTCTGCCAAAACTCAACCTGAAATAACGGACGTAAACGGCGAGCTGAAACTTTGGGGCCGCGAGCCGGTAACTGAATGGAAGCTTTTAAGAGAAAACCTTCATCCGCAACAATGGTTTCGTGTTGCTCAATGCTATTACTAACATGAACTAAACCAGGCGCTGGCCATGGGAAGTGCTCGCCGAGCATTTGAGCCAAATGAACGCGTTGCGCCAAGCAATAAATGAGCGTTAGTGGAACTTCGCTCACAAAGCCATTAAATGCTTCGTGATACCGCTTTAATTGCGTAGCCGAAAATGCAGGCGCAGTAAATTCTGCGTCTAAAGTTTGTGGCTCTGCCTCTTCCTGGTCGTTTCGCGCGACAGTAAATAATGAGCGAAAAAACATTCCAGGCAGGTTTGGCAATGTAACCGGTTGCTCGACTTGCATTACAGCTTCATCCTTAAATATATCTACGCAATGTGCAGCGACGTTGTTTATGTATAGCACAATTAGGCAACTATTATACACACCAGTTGGGTGATAACAGACCTTACCACAGCAAAAAAGGGCCGCTTATAAGCGACCCTTGGGGATAATTATTGACGTTGGTGATCAACGCTTAGCGGTTATCGCCATTATCACCATTATCATCTTTCTTCTTTTTCTTAGCTTTAAGCTTGTCGCTTTGTTCATTACGCTCTTTTTGTAGGGCTTCTTTTTCAGCCTTCATTTGAGCGCGTAAGGCTTCTCGTTCAGCTTGAGCTTTATCAGCCTTATCTTTCGCTTCTTCAGCTGTTTGCTGACCTTTTTGTGCATTTTGATCTTGTGCTGTCGCAACGTTCACAACGCTTAATGCGAGCAACATCATGAGTGCAAATCGAATCATTTAAACCTCCTATCAGGCATTTTGCGAAGGCTAGTCTGGTTAGCCAGCGATGCTAAGTAAAGCGCTTATTCGACTTATATACAATGTGGTATAGGTTGGTTTTGCTGTAGTTTTACAAAAATGTAACTGGTGCGACAGATCCTGACGCATACTCGGGGTATGATGGATGTCATATAGTGCCAAAGACAAGGAGCTCGTCAGTGCAAAGTGTTTTACGATATTTAATGCTACTTCAACATATTCCGCGTGAACCGCAAAAAGTGGATGTGCAATCGTTAAGGAAAAGGCTTTCAGAACACGGCGTGGACGTTAGCGTCCGTACCATTCAGAGAAATTTGAATGAATTATCAGAAGTCTTTCCTCTAATTGCTGATGACCGCTCAAGACCATTTGGCTGGAGTTTGGCGAAAACTGCGCCGCACTTACCATTCCCTAATTTGCCAGATAGTAATACTCACGGTGTCCTGGCGCGTATAAAACTAAAATGTACGAATGGGTTGCTGAATCTAGTGACGAACAATCCACTGCATCCAGAACAACATATTGAACGCAATGGGCTGAGCTTTTTTCTTACCTTTGTACAGCCCGTCAGCAAAGATCTCGTCGCATGGATTTTGAGCTGCGGCGAACATATCGAAGTGCTTGAACCGATGTCGTTGCGTAACGAAATTGAGACGCACGTCGCGCGGATGTTTTCAAGTTACAACGGCAAAAGTTAAATTAATCAAAAAATGCCGCTCCTTCATGGCGGAGTAAGAACGCCTTTTTCTCAATACCACCGGTGTAGCCGGTGATACTTCCATCGGCGCCAATAACCCGATGGCACGGAACGACAATTGCGATAGGATTACGACCATTCGCCATGCCGACTGCGCGATTACCCTTCGGGTTACCAATAGCCACCGCGATATCTTTGTAGCTAGCTAATTGCCCATACTCGAGTGTTGCTAATTGCTTCCAAACTCGCTGTTGAAACTCAGTGCCTGCGGGTGTTAACGGTAAATCGAACTGTTGCCGTTGGCGATTAAAATACTCAATCAGTTGCTGCTTACCTATGCTGGTGACATTACAGGATGGGTAACCGTCCGGTTCCGCAAACGCAATTTCACAGATAGACTCACCGTCTTGACTACTAATAGTGACGGGGCCGATGGGGCTTTCAAAACTGTCTTGATACATGACTATCCTAAAGTGTGTCCTGGGCTGTTATTATTATTTAGCATGCTACTCACAACGCTGCCAACTGGGAACTGCAAAAGACCAGGAAAATACGATAATAACAATAACCAAAAATGGGTAAAGAATGACAAAACAGCGACGTTTAAGTATGGGGCCGGCCGCATTGGTTGCCGCAGCGTTTATTGGTCCAGGAACTGTGGTAACGGCTTCATTAGCTGGCGCCAACTATGGTTACGCGCTGATGTGGGCACTCGTTTTCTCCGTGCTGGCGACGATGATTTTGCAGGAAATGTCGGCGCGCCTCGGCGTTGTGACCCAACAAGGGTTGGGCGAGAATATTCGTGCAGCGATTCAACAGCCAGGGTTACGGAAAGTCGTCGTGTTACTTATTTTCGCCGCCGTAATTATTGGGAATAGCGTTTATCAGGGCGGTAATATTAGTGGGGCCCGGATGGGGCTCGCCGACTTAGTGCCGTTCGATGGCCAATATATACCCGTTATTCTTGGCGCCTTAGCTGGCTTTATTTTATGGCAGGGCAGTTATAAGTTGGTCGAAAAGGTATTAATCGCTCTGGTGCTATTGATGAGCGTTGCATTTCTCGCAACATTTATTTTAACCCAGCCGGATTGGTTTGCATTAGTGGCGGGCTTGCTGATTCCATCAGTGCCAACCGGAAGCATTTTGATGGTTGTGGCGCTTATTGGGACTACCGTGGTGCCTTATAATTTATTTCTCCATGCTTCTAGCTGTGCAGAAAAATGGCGCTCTGCGGATCAGCTCAATGAAGCGCGGCAGGATATTTATATCTCGATTCCGCTCGGTGGTCTTATTTCGTTGGCGATTGTTGCTACAGCGGCGTCAGCATTTTTTGGCAAAGCGTTAACAATCGAGGGTGCTGCCGATTTAGGCCAAGCACTGCAACCGTTATTTGGCGATGCGGCGACAACCTTTATGGCGCTCGGCTTATTCGCTGCTGGTCTTTCGTCATCATTGACTGCACCGTTGGCCTCAGCATACGCCTTAAGTGGAGTGCTAGGTTATGCCAATAATCTCAAGGATAAAAAGTTTCGTGCGATTTGGGGCTCCATTTTGACCATTGGTATTTTGGTTGCGTCATTAGGATTAAAGCCCATTGAAGTGATATTGTTTGCGCAAGTTGCCAACGGCCTACTGTTGCCTTTTGTTGCGATATTTTTGGTCTGGGTCTGTAATCAACCGCGGCTAGGATTACATCGTAATTCACGAGCGCAAAATATCTTAGGCATAATCGTTTGCTTTATTGCGACAGGGTTAGGAATGCGAAGTATTGCAGCGGCATTTGGTTGGCTATAGTTCTACTTGCCAAAGAGAAGCTCTAATTCTAAACCAACCATCCATCTCGGTTTGCGTTGTTCCTCAACGGTTTCACGAGGCCAATGCAAACCAACCCAGCCTTCTAAGAATAACCACTCGCGTTTGAATCGACTCCGATGCAGTGCGCGTATGCCGTAGTCTTGCATCGGTACCGCAAGCTCGGTTTCGCCGTACCACCATACTTCACCGGCAATGGCTCGCTCAAAGTGATACATATAATAAATTTTCTGCGAGGCATGCCAGCGCACGCCTTCTGTACGCTCTGCAAAGGTTCCTTTAACCCAACTTTTAGAAAACCAGTTATCTGAAAGCGCAGCATCAAACGCAAATGTTTGTGCCACACCAAAGCCATCGCTGTCGCGCCAAAATCCAACACTTTGTGTGAAAAATTCTACATTTTCGCCGATGATCGACTCATATTTATATCGCACTCGAAAGTAGGGGTCGAGTGCTAAACCGCCGCGAATACCAGCGCCAAATGATAAATTGTGGTTGTTACTAACTTGCGGGTCAAATCCTAAGCCCAGCATCCATTCCTCATCAGATTGATCGCGTCGAATGACAGAGGGGCGGGATTGTTGCGTATCATTAATAAAATCGTCGAAGTCGCCACGACCGATTATGGCAGAGAATTTTCTTTCAGCTTGCGGGAAAACGACGGTTGCACGGAAGCTTGAATCCAGCTTAAATCCGCCATATTCATCCCATTCAGGAGTGACGCGGAGACTACCTGAAGCTGTATCATAGGCATCAGGATCTATCTCATCGGCAAAAAAAGAGTCGAGCCACGCCGCAGTGGCATTCACTGAGCTTGTTAAACCCTCCCGAAACGAATCGATCATTGGTTTATCTTCGTCGGTGGGCTTTTCCGTCTCTTTTGATTGACCCTGAACGGTTGGTGATACCAACAGCAATATCAGGCTCATAATCACCCAGCGCATTCGACCTCCTTGCGTCGCTATGTATTGAACATACAAGGAAATAGGTCGAATCGCCAGTGACTTTGACTAAATGCTTACACGCTTGTAACGACGATATTCTGGACGCCAAAAGTTTGCTTCAATACGATCACGTAAGGTTTCATCACTCACCTCAAGCGCAAGGCCTTGTTGCTGAGCAACTTTACCAACGTTAAATGCAATCTTTTTACTCAGCTCTGCAATCTCGGGGATACCTGGCAATAGATTATCGCCGGTACCGCGCACACGCGGCGATTCATCAGCCAAGGTATTGCTCGCTGCCATCAGCATTTCATCGGAGATAATACGCGCTTTTACCGCAATCACACCCAAGCCAATGCCCGGGAAAATATAACTGTTATTGCATTGGGCAACTGGATAATCAGTCCCTTTGTATTTAATCGCGTCGAATGGACTACCTGTTGCGATGATGGCTTCACCCTCTGTCCATTCAATGACGTGCGCCGGGTGCGCTTCAATTTGCCGCGACGGATTTGAGAGTGGGAAAATAATTGGTTTTTCGGTGTATTGGTGCATCGTCCGAATCACTTGCTCAGTGAAGAGGCCTGGCTGACCAGAGACGCCAATCAAAATACCCGGGTTAGCGCAATGCATTACATCTAACAGTGACGCATAGTCGCCACTGTGTTGCCAATCATTTAGGTTTTCTAATGGTTGTGCTAAAGCTTGCTGAAAATCACGCAGATCACTCATGCCCTCCGTAAGTAAGCCTAACCGGTCAACCATGTAGATATTGCGACGTGCTTGCGTATCGGTAAGGCCTTCGGCCACCATTTGTTGAATAATTTGCTCAGCAATACCGCAACCAGCAGAACCAGCGCCCACAAACGCAACCTTTTGATCTTTCAACTGCACGCCTTTGCTCCGGCAAGCGGCCAAAAGTGTGCCAACGGTAACCGCCGCGGTGCCTTGAATATCATCATTAAAGCAACAGTACTCATCACGATATTTACGCAGTAAAGGCATCGCATTTGGTTGCGCAAAGTCTTCAAACTGAATCATCGCTTCTGGCCAGCGCCGTTTAGCTGCCTTCATAAAGCGATCCACAAAGGCGTTATATTCGCGCTGATCAATACGTTTATGGCGCGCGCCCATATACATTGGGTCGTTTAACAACTTTTCGTTATTGGTGCCAACATCTAAACACACTGGCAATGTGTAAGCTGGGCTAATACCACCGCAAGCGGTGTAAAGGCTTAACTTACCGATTGGAATACCCATGCCGCCAATACCTTGGTCACCCAGACCGAGAATCCGCTCGCCATCGGTGACAACAATCACTTTCACTTTACGCTTCGTCGCATTGCGCAAAATATCTTCCATTTGATCGCGGTCTTCGTAGGAAATAAATAATCCACGTGAACTGCGATAAATATCAGAGAATTGTTCGCACGCATCCCCTACAGTTGGGGTATAGATAATTGGCATCATTTCTTCGAGATGCTGCTGTACTAAGCGGTAAAACAAGGTTTCGTTATTGTCTTGAATAGCGCGCAGATAAATATGTTTATTGATAGCCGTATCAAAGCTTGAATACTGCATGTAACAGCGTTTTACTTGTTCTTCGATGGTTTCATACCGTGGCGGTAATAAACCGGTCAGATTAAATGCTGCTCGCTCTTCTCGAGTGAACGCGCTACCTTTATTGAGTAGCGGCGTTTCAAGCAAATTAGGGCCTGCATAAGGAATATACAGCGGATTCTTCATGAATCATTCTCCTCGCGCGACATGATGACATGGGTGAATCAGTAATTATTGCAGAAAAACTGGAGGAAGACATGGAAAATCCGGCGTTTGAAGTAAAACTTGCGTTGATTGATCACTACAAGTTTGAAGTTGACTTCGGCGAATTTGGACAGCTGATCACCGATGAGCATGAGCCTGTTGGTCACGGTGAAGGGCCTGGCCCGAGCCAGTTATTGGCGGCCGCTGTCGCCAATTGTTTGGCGGCAAGTTTGATGTTTGCCATTCGCAAGTATAAGGGTGACCCAGGTAAAGTTACCGCCAAAGTACAAGGCGACATGGAGCGCGTAGACGGACGCCTGCGCATCAGTTCGATGCAAGTTGAGTTAAATCTCGGCCAAGCGGCGGATCAAATCGATAAACTTGACCGAGTGCTCGAGCAGTTCGAAAACTTCTGTGTGGTCACACAAAGCGTTCGTAACGGCATTCATGTTGACGTAACAGTGCTAGACGACGACGGGCAGGTGTTGAAATCACCCGAATAATTGTTGCCCAGAATTCATTAAAATCCAGCTAGTTAGAATGTACTTATCATTCGAAACCGGGACAGTTCCGCGGTGTGTATGGGTGAAATAACCTGGTGCGATGACCATCCGCCCACGCCGCGGTTTTATGCTGCGCTGCTGATAATAAAAATCAGTGGTGCCACCTTCCTCAACGTCGTTTAAATAAAACATAAACAACAAACTCCGGTGTAATGCTTCAACACTGTTTTTTTCAGGGAACACTTCGCAATGCCAATAATTGTAGTTGCCTTGGTTCTTCAAGTATTTCTGCGCTTGAATCGGCCCTAATCGATAGAGTAATTGCATATAAGCCTGCTCATTACCGGCAACAACCTCGTTAAAGTTCTCATGGGTTAGGTTAACGGCTTCGCCAGTTCGTGGATGCTTCACTTTTAAAGCAACCGGTGCAATCAGCGCAAAATGATACTTTTTGAAATAATCCAAAGCGTAGCGTGTGGTAATATCACAGATAGTCCGCAAGTCGTCGGCATACTCTTGGTGTTGATTGAGGTAAAGGTCCTCACTGCGCTTTTTTTCTGTATCAATGCCGCCACCGGTGCGCCCTTGTTGTTTGTGCGGACTTTGCTCAAAACGCTGAATAAAACGCTCACAAAATTCGGCTGGTAAAGCGTCGTCATAAACTTCAATAAAATCTGTTGTCACGATTATCCCCAATAATTGAAATCTTTGCCGAAACAAACGGCGGAGCTTAATTCGTTGTCGTCAGCTTGCTGATCTTCTAAGTTGAGCGCCTCTAAAATCGCATGCTTTAGAATGGGCAGGTGCGACCGTTCAAAGTTTTTGACTGCGCTTAAAAGCGTGAGTTTTGATTGCCGTGCGTAGCGCAACAGTGGCGTTAAATGGTCTGGGTGTGCACTGAGCTCCTCAAAATAGCGTTCGGCAAACGTTTTATAATCAATTTCTTCTGCGTGATACGCCTTGCGCAAATCATTTGAAGGACAAGCCTCTTTGCACCAATCGCGGTGCTTTAGTGATTCTTTCTTAACGCCGCGTGGCCATAGTCGGTCAACCAGTACTCGGGCACCATCGGTGTCGTCAATTGCGTCATAAACACGCTTAAAGTGTATGGTGTAAGTAGCTGTCATGCCTCACCTGTATAAATGCTGTTCATAATCTGTATTGGCTTAAATTTGGGCTTTTTTCTTTTTTTAGCCGTTGTAACAGACTAGTGTTAATTGAGATTTTCAAATTCAAACCATAGGAACTGCGTATGAGCTATATTCACGATACCATTGAACAATTGCAACAGACCAGCCCAGCTCAATCTGAGTTTTACCAAGCCGTAGAAGACGTACTTGAGAGTTTAGAGCCGATTCTAGAGCAACATCCAAAGTATCGTGAGCAAGCGATTATTGCGCGTTTAGTAGAGCCGGAACGGCAAATCATGTTCCGCGTACCCTGGCTGGATGATAACGGCCAAGTGCAAGTGAACAAGGGGTACCGCATCGAGTTTAATTCCGCACTTGGGCCCTACAAAGGGGGCTTACGCTTTCACCCGAGTGTCAATGGTTCAATCATCAAATTTTTAGGGTTTGAGCAGATTTTCAAAAATGCGTTAACTGGCTTACCAATTGGCGGCGGTAAAGGTGGCGCCAATTTTGATCCGAAAGGGAAATCTGATGCCGAAATTATGCGCTTTTGCCAATCCTTTATGTCGGAGTTATTTCGTCATATCGGGCCTACCACAGATGTTCCCGCCGGAGACATTGGTGTGGGCACCCGTGAGTTAGGCTATTTATTCGGCCAATATAAGCGTCTTGCCAATGCTTTTGACGGTGTGCTTACCGGCAAAGGCCTCGGTTGGGGTGGTTCTTTTGTTCGTAAAGAGGCCACCGGTTTCGGTTGTGTTTATTTTGCTAATTACATGATGGCTGACCGAGAAGAAGAGCTCGATGGCAAACGTTGCGCGGTTTCCGGATCGGGTAATGTCGCTATTTATACCATGGAGAAGCTTTATGAGCTCGGCGCCAAACCTGTGACGTGCAGTGATTCATCAGGCACGATTTATCACGAGGCGGGAATCGATCTCGACTTAGTCAAACGTTTAAAAGAGCAGCAACATGAACGCCTCGAGAAATATCTAGAGACACACTCAGAGGCAAGCTACACACCGCGCGAAGATTATCCCCAAAATGGCCATCAAGTTTGGCGTTATCAAGTTGATTTAGCATTTCCTTGCGCGACCCAAAATGAAGTGACGCGAGAAGATATCGAATGCTTGTTGGAGAACGGCTGTTTAGGCATTGCGGAGGGCGCCAATATGCCACTTACTGAGGCGGCCTTTGACGCAGTGCAACAGAGTTCGATTGCTTATGGACCAGGCAAGGCCGCTAATGCCGGAGGCGTCGCGACCAGTCAACTGGAAATGGCGCAGAACGCTAGTATGCAACGCTGGACCTTTGAACAAGTGGATGAGCGCTTAAAGCAGGTGATGAAGAATATCTATACGGATATTTCTCAAACGGCTGATAAGTATGGAAAACCACGTAATCTAGTACTCGGCGCAAACATTACAGGTTTCAAGCGGGTCGCTGACGCAATGCTCGAACAAGGACTTGTATAATCAGTTAGTTAACTGAATCTTTACAAAAAATAATTGTTTAGATGAAACTAAAATGTACAAAATTGCGACTAAACTAGTAACTAATAGCTTTTCGCTATTTGCCGATTGGAGGCATATTTATGCAAATTCGCCAGTTTAAACACGGTCTCAGTGCCGTCGCAATGTTATGCGCAATGGGTACCACAAGCATTGCTTTGGTGCCGGCAGTGGCGCAAGCGGAAACGACTCAGCAACAAGTTGTCTATTATTCAACAGCTGAACTGGATCGCTTGCTTGCACCGATTGCACTTTATCCAGACAGTCTTTTGTCACATGTTCTGATTGCTGCGACCTATCCATTAGAAGTGGTAGAGGCAGAGCGTTGGGTGCGTCGCCATGAACATTTGTCGCCGCAACAAGCACTGGAACGTGCTGCCGCTGAAACCTGGGATGCTAGTGTGAAAGCTTTGGTTGGCACGCCTGATGTATTAAAGCAAATGAGCGACGATTTACAGTGGACTCAAGCCATTGGTGAAGCATTTTTAGCTCAGCAAGACGAAGTGTTAGAGCGCGTACAAGTGCTTCGTGATGACGCTTATGTTGCTGGTAATTTGCGTTCTAACAAGCACGTGAATGTCGAACGCGAAGACCGTACCATTGTGATCGAGAATGTGCGTCGTGAGGTCGTGTATGTGCCTTATTATGATCCGCGTGTGGTTTATGGTTCATGGCGTTGGCATGACTACCAGCCGGTATTTTGGACGCGCCCGTCATTAACAGTGAGTATCGGCTCCGGTATTTATTGGGGCATTAGTTACAGTATCCCCAGCCACTTCTATTTTAGCCACTTCTATTGGCCACAACGTTATGTCGTGATTAACCATCACTATTATCGTGAGCCGCCGAAAAAGCGTCGTGATTACTACATGACCGGTAAAGATAGTAAACGTTGGTACCATAACCCACGCCATCGCCGTGGTGTGGATTACCGTCACCGCGATTTGCAGCCGGAGCGGCCGAAATATTACATGGTCAACGGTGGTGCAAATGGTCGAGGTGAAATTGTGCGACCAGCGGTTTCTCAGCGAGCAGTGAATAATGAGCGCGTGATGACGGCTAATCGCGCGCAATCGCCGCAACCGACAGTTACGACGCGAAATGTTGCAGTTCAGCGTAACAAACGCCCAGAACAAGATCGGATTGTGCGCACGTTACGTGACAACAAGCCGGCGCGTGCGGTAGTGCGGACGCCGAGTAGAGAAACAGCGCGGAAAGAAGTTATCCAGCGCCGCGATGTTACAGTGACACCACGCAACAAAGCGCCACAATGGGGTGATGCGGTGGTGCGTGAGCGAAATGTTCGAGTTCAGCCAAAGGTAAATAATCGTGATGTACGTCAGCCTTACATGAACGCACCGAAGCAGCCGCAAGTCAGTCAGCGTAGCGTAAGAGTATCACCACAGGCGGCGCCTAAACCGCAACCAAGTTATCAAACGCCGCGGCCAACAGTGAAGCCTGCGCCGTCCTATCAGGCGCCAGCCAAAGCAACGCCGCGCGGGCAGATAAATCGCCCAACGACTGCAAACCCTCGTGCAAAACAAAATCGCATGCAAGATTTTTAAGATATCACAGCGCTTAAATACCGAAGTCATCGTAACGAATTCGAGACTTCGGTATTTTTTTATCTGCTAGTAACTGTAATGTTGCCGCCAGCATCGCTGGTGGGCCGCAAACATAAAAATCGTAATCGCCGGGATTTTGATTTAACCAATGAGCCACCTCTTCATGCACAAATTTATCGACGACTGGGTGGTAGTCGAGCGTTGGCATCAATTTAAATTCATCGGCAAAAATAAGCTCTGCTTCGCTACGGGCGCCATGGAATAGGTGACGTTGTCGCTGACTCTCACTTTCAACTAGCGCATGGATAGGGGCGATACCGACACCTCCGGCAATGTAAACCTGTTCGCGATTCGTGTCGGTGGCGACAAAGTTACCGAATGGTCCAGCAGCATCAACCGTGTCACCCACCTGAAGACCAAGCAAGTAAGATGAGCCGATACCGGCAGGGGTAACGTTTGCAACAGCAGGAACATGCCGAATAAGAAAGTGCAGTAATGGTGTATCAGTTGGCGCTGTTGTCAGTGATTTGGTTGCAAAAGAGTAATGTCGTAACAGTACGTTATTACCGTCAGGAATCTTAAATTGCATGAACTGCCCAGCACTGTATTCACAGCTGGGTTCGCTTTTAAACGTTAGTTTGGTTATTGCTTCTGACAACTTAGTTTTAGCAACTAATGCGAGCTTGAAATGGGTGACATGTTCATCAAGTAAGATGATTGTTTGACCGTGATCGCGATGTTGACAAGCGAGGCGAATACCCGAATTAATTTCAATGGTAGTCAGTAATAATTGCTCTGCTTGCGTTGCCACCGTCGGCTCAGTCAGTTTCACTTTACACAAGCCACAAGTACCACCACCGCCACAGCCGCTTGCGATCGGCTTATGTTGTCGCTGCAAAGACTCTAATATGGTTGGTTGACGACGTGGATTGAAATCGCCACGACGTAGATTTTGCACTAATAACAACACACCCGACAAGGTAAACCAGAGAGCCAACAATGCCGCCGTATATATCAGTAAGTGATTAAAACTCCGTGCACCGGAGTAATCCATAAAGTGCAGCTTAAATGCCCAATCAGCAAGCAGCCACGGCGTATTGCGATGATCCAGCACTTGGCCATTGGCGGCATCAACGTAAATACGTGTATTGAGTTCATCAGCAAACAAGATTTTGTAACCTTGACCTTGCCAGCCAACGAGCTCTTTAGTTTTGGTTAACGGTGAGGTCGAGAGAATGTTACCAGGACCACTGTAGGTAGCGAGTGCCAATTGTTGTGCTTGCTTAGCATTTGTGTGCCATAACTGTCCAGTATGACCGTGTAAGTACACATCTTCATCGGCGAGTTCGACAACGTATTGCGGCGTGTCGCCAATGCGATATAACTGAATTGAAAGAGCCTCAGGATAACGCCGCCAGATCTCTTCAATACCGATGTTGGGCATTGCTTGACGAAGCACCAATCCAGTCGGATTCTGTTTATATTGATGACCGGACATCGCATGATGGCCTTGCAGAGAGAAATATAAGCCACTCACAAGCCACAATACCACCTGAAGTAGCAAAATCAGACCGAGCCAACGATGTAACCATTGTGCGAAGCGCATCATGAATGCGCTCCTTGACCACGACTGCGACCGATGGTGAAGATTAACAACATAATACCCGTGATACTAAGTAAACCGGTGCCGAGAATGAAGCTTCGTAGAAGCCAGTTGGTAATATCTTCTCGCGTTTCATAATCCATAATGTGCAACATCCAGAAGAAGTCGAAGCCACGCCAGAAACTATGTCGCTTAGTAACTAATTCGCCGGTGGTTGGTGAAATATAAAAGCTGGAATTACCGAAATCATCGAAGTTGACCTGCCAAATCGGTAATAAACTTGGGCTAATCTCTGCTGGTGCTCGGTGCTCGAGTAATGTAGCTCTGGTTATGGGTGCGGAGTCGCTTGGTGCATAGAGTCGCTTAGCGATGGCTACAATATCGGCCTCGGTAAATACCACCGGTTGCAGAGATTGAGCGTCAACTAAAAAGGTCTCTCGGTGAGCGAAAACTTCATAGGTAGCAATCCATTTGCCGCCAACAAGAGTGGGCTGCAACGTGACTTCACGAGCGCGTGGAAATGCCCGAATAACATGTTCAACTGGACGTATCTGAGCGCTATTTGGTAATGACGGATGGTTTGTTTTAACTAAGTGATCACCGTGAATAAAACTGAGTTCGAAAAACACCATATACGCGCCGCTGATACTCCAAATAACTAATTGCACCCCGAATACCAGGGATAGCCAGCGGTGCCAAGTACGCCAACGACTTGAACTTTGTTGCACGGGTTTGCTCGAGGTAGACATTGGCTACTCTTTATTGAATGGGTGAAACGACAATCGATACAGTTTATGGTATTTAACCATGAAGATAAAACTTTGATATCCGATCAAAAAACCGCAGAGTAAACGATGAAATTTGATTACTTTTACCAACGTGCTTGTGAGCGTCATGGTGGCGAACCAGCTGTGCATGAGCGCATGCCACGCATAGCAACAGCAGCTGAATTACAGAAGATCACTGATAACCAAGTACTGGGTGAAATGACGCGCTGCGTGTTTCGAGCTGGATTTGCTTGGCGAGTAATAGAAAATAAATGGGCTGGGTTCGAAGCGGCTTTTGCCGGATTTTTGCCGCTGTATTGGCAACAAGTACCGCCCGAACGTCTTGATGAATTGGCGCGTGATGAACGAATTGTGCGAAATTTGCAAAAAATTGCGACGGTGCCAATAAATGCACGGATGATTGTTGAAGTGGCCGAAGGATACGGTAGCTTTGGCAAGTTTTTAGCGCAATGGCCATCAGCTGAGCAAGCTGAGTTACTACGATATTTTAAAAAGCACGGAGCGCGCCTCGGCGGAACGGCAGCGCAACATGTTTTGCGCCGATTAGGTTGGGACGGTTATCTCCTAACGCCTGATAATTTAACCGCATTACGCAATCACAACTTACTTGACGCTTCGCCGTATAGTCGACGCGGCGCAAAGCAAATTCAGGATACGTTTAATCAGTGGCATAGCGAGACAGGGCTGCCATACAGCCATCTGTCTCGCATTTTATCGATGACGCTTGATGTGAAGGGTTAACGCAGGGTAACGAACTCTTCGGCACTAGTTGGGTGCAGTGCGACCGTGGCATCAAAATCGGCTTTCGTCGCGCCCATTCTCATTGCTACGGCAAAACCTTGCAGAATTTCATCCATCCCTTCGCCAATGCCGTGCAGACCGATAACACGCTCTTCAGGGCCAACACATACCAGCTTAAAGGTGCTTAGCGCACGGTGCGGTGTTACGGCGTTATACATAGCAGCAAATTGTGAACGATATACTTTCACGTTATCACCGTGCACTTCACGCGCTTCGGTTTCAGTTAAGCCAACGGTACCAATGGTTGGATGGCTGAACACGATAGTTGGAATCTGACTGTAATCCATATGCGCGTCCGGCATGTCTTTATTGAATAGACGTTCAGCTAATAAACGCCCAGCTTTAATGGCGACGGGTGTTAATTGGGCTTCACCGGTGATATCACCGACGGCATAAATGCCTTTGACATTGGTGTTTTGGTATTTATCAGTTCGAATAAATCCGTGCGCATCAGCGGTCACGCCAGCAGCTTCTAGGTTAATTTTGTCGGTCGCTGGTTCACGGCCGATAGCCCAAATTAAGCAATCAACACCGCCGATTGATTCACCGTTATCGCAATGGATTGTGAGCAAGCCGTCGTCGCCTTTTTCAACGCGCTCAACCACACAACCAGTATGTAATTCTGGGCCATCTTGCTTAAGACGTTCCAATAAAGCATCGGTGATGTCGTGATCAAAGTAACGTAGCGGACGATCGCCACGAACTAACAAGTGAGCGTCTGAACCCAGTGCATGTAAGACACCAGCAATTTCGACGGCGATATAGCCAGCACCAATCACAACGGCTTTATTAGGACGTTCCGTTAGCGCAAAAAAGCCATCCGAATCGATACCATATTCCGCACCCGGTACATCTGGAATCATAGCGCGTCCACCAACAGCGATGGTGATATGATCAGCGGTAATCCGCTCACCATTAACTTCAACCGTGCGCGAATCGACGAAACGGGCAAAACCTTCAATATAGTCAACGCCATTATTCTCAAAGCCACGTTTGTAACCGCCATGAATGCGTTCAATGTATGCTTCGCGGTTTTTGACTAGGGTGCTCCAGTCAAAACCTTTTTGCTCAAGGTCAAACCCGTATGCTGAACTGTATTTAATGGCTTCGGCAATGTGTGCGCCGTACCACATTACCTTTTTTGGAACGCACCCGACGTTAACACAGGTTCCACCAACGGCTTTGGCTTCAATAACGGCCGCTTTAGCTCCGCGAATTGCTGCTCGGTTAGCTGATGCAATGCCGCCGCTACCGGCGCCAATGGCTAGATAATCGTAATGTCGGGTCATGTGCTCAACTCCTGTGACATGCTAGAGTAATAGTTCATAATAAGAATTCGACTATGATCGCCGAAAATGCCAGCAGGTGCAATGCAACAGCCGGCTGAGGACACGAATAAAGCAACGAAAAAACCGATGAGCCTTATCTACCAAATCAATCGCAGTAAAAAACGACGTAACTTGGCGCTAAAAGTTGCCCGCGGCAATTTAGAAGTTCAAGCACCTTGGCATATGTCGGAGGCCGTCATTGCTCAATTCGTTGAGCAAAAACAAGACTGGATTAATAAGCACCTAAATCGGCAACGTCAGCAGCTCGATAACTTAATGCCGAGAAAATGGCGCTCCGGCGAGCGATTACGTTGGCTTGGACAGCCATTAAAATTAAAGGTATCGGTGGCAACGCGAAAAACCATCGAGCGTTACGGTAACGAATTATTTGTAACCACTACCGCGCGCAGTAATAGCGAGCGCGAGCCCAAACAGACGATTGTTAATTGGTATAAAGAACAAGCTATGCAATGGCTCGATCAGTTTTTTTCGGCCTGGTCCACAGCGCATCAACTTAATCCGACCAGTTGGTCGATTGGTGACTTCACCAGTAAGTGGGGGCATTGTACGCGTAAGCGTGAATTACGTTTTAGCTGGAAATTGTGGCTGGCGCCGGAGTGGGTGGTACGTAACGTTGTGATTCATGAACTCTGTCACTTACAAGAATTCAATCACAGCAAAGCGTTCTGGCAGTTAGTTGCACAACACTCACCTGACTATGAAGCAGCTGAACAGTGGTTGCGTCAGCACGGCGTAACCGTGCTGAACAACCAATATCTTGATTTTACCGACGACTAAGGCGTACTGACTGGAAGGTTTTGTTTCAAAAACTCAACCATCATGGTACGCAAATGCTGCGTGGTGCCTTTGCCTTCGCTAATGCCATGCGTACGGTTCGGATAGGCAAAATAATCGAACTGCTTGCCATGCTTAATCAACTCATTGACTAAGCGCTCAGAACCCTGAAAATGCACGTTATCATCACCGGTGCCATGCACTAACAACAAGTCCCCTTGTAAGTTTTCGGCATGAGTGATGGCTGACGTTTCACGGTAACGCTCTGCAGCTTCAGGCAGTAAACCAGAGTAACGCTCTTGGTAAATGGTGTCGTAAAGTGTGAGATCAGGAACTGGCGCTAACGCCATGCCGACATGGTAAGCTTCTGGATAGCGAAATAGTGCATTCAGCGTTTGTGAACCACCGCCACTGTGCCCCCAGATGCCGACGCGATCACCGTCAATGAAATCCCAGCGCTTTAACATCGCCTGCAAGGCGTCATGCTGATCACGAACGGTGATATCACCCAGATTTTTGTAAATTGAGCGACGCCATTCAAAACCGCGTGGTGAACGCGTACCGCGGTTATCAACTGATGCAACGATGTAGCCTTGTTGCGTTAAGTAGGTATGGAATAAAAAGCGCTCACCGCCCCAGCTGTTTGAAACCGTTTGCCCCCATGGTTCGCCGTAAACGTAAAACAAAATCGGATATTTTTTGCTTGGATCAAAATCGGTTGGTTTCATTAAAAAACCATCAAGCTTTAGACCATCTTGCGCTTCGACTTGAAAGAATTCAAAAGCGCCACGTTTGAGTTTATCAAAGGCGTCCTGCGCGTTTTCGTTATCTTTAATGACGCGAATACGACGATGTTCCGGCAGCGAAATCATGTCGACAACAGGCATGTTATTCACGTCAGAAAAGGTATGCACGGCATACTTGGCATCAGCCGAAAGTTGATAACTATGTGTGCCTGGCTGGTCTGGTGTCAAGCGTTCAAGTTTGCCGCTACCATCAAGGCTGGCACGGAATAAATAACGCTCTAACGGCGTTTCTGGAGAGGCAATAAAGTATACCCAGCCATCATTTTCGTTAATTTGCAAAACCTCGATGACATCCCAATTGCCGCGAGTAATTGTGCTGAGGCGTCCAGTATCGCGCTGTACTACGTAAATATGGCGAAATCCGCTGCGCTCACTCAACCAAGTAAATGATTTACCGTTGTCGATAAATTGCAAATCATCAACGTATTCTGCCCAACTCTCTGTGACTTCTTGCAATAATTCGCGGACTGCACCAGATTTTGCATCAGCTAAATAAGCAGTATTCACTGCTTGCGAGCGGGTCAGTTGCTGAATTAATAGCTGCGAGCTATTGCCAGCCCACTGCATGCGCACCAAATAGTTTTGACGTGGGTCGCCTGGTATTTTCATCCATTTTGTGTCGCCGCCGCTCGCCGGCATGACGCCAATTCGCATGGCGGCATTGGTTTCACCGACCTTCGGGTACGGAAATTGCTTCAGCGTTGGGTATAGCGCATCGGTGTTATTGATCATCGTAAACAGTGGAGTGCCTTCGGTATCCAATTGCCAATAGGCAATTGAGCGGCCATCAGGGCTCCAACGGAAACCATCGCGTAAGAAAAACTCTTCTTCGTTAACCCAATCGAAAGTACCGTTGACGATAGTGTCGTTACCGTCATCTGTCAGCTGCGTGATTTTCTGCGTACTTAGGTCTTCTACATAAATATTGTTTTTCATCACGTAAGCAACACGAGTTGCTTGCGGGTCAAACTTTGCAAATTGCAGTGTCGACGGCTCGGCATTGCCACCGAGTTGCTGTAAACGCTTGGTCGACAGATTATAAACCCAGTAATCACCTAAGGTATGGGTACGCCAAGAGCGCTTCGTGTTGGTAAAAATAAGTAATTTTTTACCATCTTCGGACCAACTGTAGTCGGCAACTTCAAGTGGTTCTTCAGTTGCACTTGGGCGCAGGTTTTCAGCTTCGACAAGTACGGTACGTTGCTGAGTTTCAGGATGGTATCTAACGAGGTCGTGGCCACCGTTTTCGGTGCTCTCTAGAACGGTATAACCGCTACCATTTGCCAACCAACGCGTTGGGCCGACGCCCCGCGCATTAAATTTGCCTTCGCCATACAGCTCGTCAAATTGAACAGCTTCAGAACCCTGTGCCGACGCAACTGTATCGGTGTTACTGCCACCGGGTAACGAACTACAGCCGCTGATCAGCAACGCTGCAGTCACTGCAGTGAAAGTTTGGCGTAGCCAATAGGAGGTATTTTGTGTCATTGTTATTCCCTGTTGTGAAGTGCAGCCCTTGATATTAGACCGAGCACCCATATCTCATCATTAGAAACGCGATAGTAAAATATTTACGCATTATTCAAGAGGAAGTTCCATGAGTCAAAACCCTTTGCTCGGTGATTACCATTTACCACCCTTCGAAGCGATTCAACCAGAGCACATTGTGCCGGCAATCGAGCAGCGTATTCGTGATTGTAAAACGACGATTGCTGAGGTTATCGACAAAGGCGATTTCACTTGGAACGGTCTTGTTGAGCCGCTCGAGCAAGTGGACGACTTGCTGGAAAGAAGTTGGTCACCGGTTTCGCATTTAAATGCTGTGGTGAGCTCAAAGGAGCTGCGCGAAGCGCATGACCAATGTCTACCATTACTGTCTGAGTATGGCACTTTTGTTGGCCAACACGAAGGTCTTTATCTTGCTTTTAAATGGTTAAAAGAAAGCGCGGAATTCAACCAACTGACTGAAGCACAGCGCAAAGTGATTACCGACACGCTGCGCGACTTCGAATTATCTGGCATCGCGTTGCCTGAAGATAAAAAGCAACGTTATGCAGAAATTCAAACGAAGTTATCCGAGCTGTCGTCGCAATTTAGCAATCATTTACTCGACGCAACCGACAGTTGGTACTACTTGGTGACCGACGAGAGTGAATTGGCCGGCTTACCGGAAAGTGCTATTGCTGCCGCACAGGCGGCTGCCGCCGAACACGACCAGCAAGGCTGGCGGTTTGGCTTGGATTTTCCGAGTTATTTGCCGGTAATGACCTATGCGGATAATTCTGAATTCAGACGCACGATGTATGAAGCGTTCACGACCCGAGCATCCGATCAAGGGCCGCAAGCAGGCGAATTTGATAACTCGCAAATTATGTCGGAGACGCTTGCTTTACGACATGAGCTAGCCGTGTTACTCGGCTTTAAAAACTATGCCGACTTGTCACTGGCAACGAAAATGGCGGAGTCAACGTCGCAAGTTGAACAATTTCTACAAGATTTAGCGCAACGTTCTATGCCGCAAGCACGGGCTGATTATCAAGAAGTACTCGATTTTGCGCGTGATCATTACCAAGTCAATGAGCTCGAAGCGTGGGATGTTGCATATTACAGTGAGAAACTGAAACAACAGCGCTATGCCATTTCCGACGAGCAACTGCGCCCGTACTTTCCTGAAAACCAGGTTGTGAAGGGATTGTTTAGCGTTGTCCAAACCCTCTTTGGCATTCGCATTGAAGAACAAGATAATGTCGCTGCGTGGCACCCGAACGTCCGTTACTTTGTGATCACCGACAATAACGGTGATGTACGTGGTAGCTTCTTCTTAGATTTATATGCACGTTCAGGGAAGCGCGGTGGTGCGTGGATGGCCGAATGTGCGGTGCGACGGATCACGGCGAATCACACACTACAACTGCCGGTTGCTTATCTCACCTGTAACTTTAATAAACCAGTCGGTGATAAGCCGGCGCTGTTTACGCATGACGAAGTACTGACCTTGTTCCATGAATTTGGACATGGCCTGCATCACATGTTGACCAAAGTTGATGTTGCTGGAGTTTCAGGGATTAACGGTGTGGCATGGGACGCAGTAGAGCTTCCATCGCAGTTCTTAGAAAACTGGTGCTGGGAACCAGAGGCCTTAGCCATGATTTCTGGGCACTATGAAACCGGCGAACCGTTGCCTCAACAACTGCTCGACAACATGTTAGCGGCGCGCAACTTTCAGTCGGCGATGCAAATGGTCCGGCAATTAGAGTTTAGTTTGTTTGATTTACGCATTCATCGCGATTACGACCCAGCACAGGGTGATACCATTCAAGCCATCTTAGATTCAGTTCGTGATGAAGTTGCAGTGCGCAAGCCACCCGCTTATAACCGCTTCCAGCACAGTTTCGGGCATATTTTTGCTGGAGGCTATGCGGCTGGTTACTACAGTTACAAGTGGGCGGAAGTATTATCGGCAGACGCCTACTCACGTTTTGAAGACGAGGGTATTTTCAATCGTGAAACTGGACAAGATTTCTTGCGGGCAATTCTAGAGCGGGGTGGTTCGCGCGAAGCCATGGCGCTATTCAAAGAGTTTCGTGGCCGTGAACCTCAGGTTGATGCACTATTGCGCCACTCTGGCATCACTAGTCTGGAACAACCCAGCTAACGATCAGCACCAGCGTTAGCACAAACAAGATGACAAACACTGCACCGACCGCGACGTAAATCACTGGATTACCATGATTGAAATCGCGCTGTCGGTTGCGGTCAGATTGAACACCAAACAACGCTGCTAATACACTGATGATAATGTCTAGAAAAGAGGGCTTTTTTGCCGGCTCGGCATCTGTCTTCAGTAAAGACATAACCACTTAACCACTGATTGGATGATTGTAGTCGCGCTTGCTGGCTTCAGAGGAGCCAAACAGCAACTCGAATAAATCTAAGAAATGAAATTGTGTTGAACGGCTTTTCCCACTAAACCAGCTTCCCCAAGTCACACTTTGCTGATGTGCTTCACACACTTGTTGTGCATTAGGTTGCTCACTATTTTGCATGAGTGCTTGGCACTCTTCGAGCGTTTTGCTGTTTTGTGTATGCCACGCAGAAGCACCCACTGCGCTAGTAAGCACAATGCTTGTAGCCACTAAGACTGACATTGCTGACAGTTTCATGGGAACCTCCGGTTAATAAATGAGCTACTAAAATAGCAGGAAATAACGCAAACTGCCAAGCAAATTCCCGCATTTTTTTGACTGCTAAGCGCACTAACCTTTGGTACACTATGGCGAATTTTATACAGGTGAGGTGTTTATGCGTGACTTTCTAATTGCACCATCGATATTGTCAGCCGATTTTGCTCGACTCGGTGAAGAAGTTGAAAACGTTTTAGCGGCTGGCGCAGACGTTGTGCATTTTGATGTAATGGATAATCACTTTGTACCTAATTTGACCATCGGCCCGATGGTTTGCAAAGCGTTGCGCGATTACGGAATTACTGCACCAATTGACGTACATTTAATGGTGCAGCCGGTGGATCGTATGATTGATGACTTCGCTGCAGCTGGCGCGTCAATCATCACCTTTCATCCAGAAGCGTCAACGCACATCGACCGTTCATTGCAACAAATTAAGGCAGCGGGTTGCCAGGCTGGTTTAGTATTTAACCCAGCCACACCATTACATTATTTGGATTACGTTTTGGATAAAGTTGACGTCATCCTATTGATGTCAGTCAACCCAGGCTTCGGCGGTCAAGCATTTATTCCTGCAACGTTGGACAAGTTACGTCAAGCACGACAAATCATTGATGCAAGTGGTCGTGATATTCGTTTAGAAATCGATGGTGGCGTGAAAGTTGACAATATTGCCGAAATAGCCGCTGCTGGCGCTGATATGTTTGTGGCTGGGTCAGCGATTTTCAATCAACCCGATTATGCGCAAGTGATTGCGACTATGCGTCAACAACTTGCAACAGTAGTTTAAAAACGGAATCAACAGATTATGAGTAAACCCATTGTACTAAGCGGCTGTCAGCCATCAGGACAACTTTCAATTGGTAATTACATTGGCGCGTTGCGTCAATGGGTCAAGATGCAAGACACTCATGACTGTCGTTTTATGTTGGTTGATTTACACGCGATTACGGTTCGCCAAGAACCAGAAAAGTTGCGTGAAGCGACGTTAGATGGCTTAGCCTTGTACATGGCGTGTGGGCTGGATCCCGAGAAGAGCGTGATTTTTGTGCAGTCACATGTACCAGAACATGCGCAATTGGCTTGGGTATTAAATTGCTACACTCAAATGGGCGAATTGAATCGGATGACTCAGTTTAAAGATAAATCCGATCGCCACGCAAATAATATCAATGCTGGTTTGTTCACGTATCCAGCACTGATGGCGGCAGATATTTTGTTATACCAAGCCAATGAAGTGCCGGTGGGCAACGATCAAAAGCAGCATCTTGAGCTCGCTCGTGATGTCGCGACTCGCTTTAATAACATTTACGGTGACGTATTTACCATTCCTGACCCGTTTATTCCAGAGGTTGGTGCGCGCGTCATGAGCTTGCAAGATCCAACCAAAAAAATGTCGAAGTCGGATGATAATCCAAATAACTTTATTGGCTTGTTAGAAGACCCGAAGAAGATTACTAAAAAGCTGAAACGTGCTGTAACCGATTCAGATGAGCAAGCACGTATTTATTTTGATACCGAAGAAAAGCCAGGTGTATCGAACTTGCTGTCAATCCTGTCGGCAGCAACAGGTCGTGCCATTGCGGATTTGGTGCCAGAGTACGAAGACAAAATGTACGGTCACTTGAAAGGTGATACCGCCGACGCCGTCGTGGCTATGCTCGAACCTATTCAGCAGCGCTACAACGAATTGCGCCACGATCGTGCATATCTCGATCAAGTGATGGCGAAAGGTGCTGAGGCTGCTAGTGCACATGCCGCAGAAACCTTGCGCAAGGTGTATGACGTGATTGGGTTTGTACCTCGGCCATAACTTATGCTGCTGATGATCGATAATTATGACTCGTTCACGCACAATGTTGTGCGCTACTTTCGCGAGTTGAACGCCACCGTCAAAGTTGTGCGTAACGATCAAATTAGCCTTGCAGAAATTCAGCAGTTACCGCTCAGCGGTATTGTGATATCGCCGGGGCCTTGCACCCCCAATGAAGCTGGCATTTCGCTGGCCGTGATTGAAAAGTTTGCGGGGCAAATCCCGCTACTTGGGGTGTGTTTGGGTCACCAAGCCATCGGACAAGTATTTGGCGCGCAAGTAGTGCGCGCTAGACAAGTCATGCATGGCAAAACTTCCGAACTCCATCATCATAACCTCGGCCTATTTCAAGGCTTACCATCGCCATTTAAAGTTGCCCGCTATCATTCCTTGGTTTTAGCCAATGAGCATCTACCTGAAGAACTTTTGGTCGACGCTTGGGTGACGAACTCCGCGGGTGAGCGAGAGATTATGGCAATTCGCCATGCTGATTTGCCAGTGTGGGGGGTTCAATACCATCCAGAAGCCATAGAGACGGAACATGGCCACGCGATTTTTCAGCGATTTCTGGAATTTTGCCAGCCCACCTGAATAAAAGTTAAGCAATAGATATTCAACGAAAATAGGTGCTTCTGCATACTTATGCAACGCGTCTGCAAATCAAGCTAAGTTCCCTAAAACACCCTACTTTTTGTGTGCTGCAAGCACGACAGCGTTGCTTTTTTCTGCAATAATATAGCCACTTTACGCGACCTCTTCAGAAGGTCAATTTGAACCAATTTGAACGGCATGAGGAATACTTATGACAACCACGAATAAAGTCGAACGCGCGCTTTTTGATGACGTAATGGTACCGAACTATAATCCGGCGAAAATGATTCCGGTAAAAGGTGAAGGTTCACGAGTTTGGGATCAAGAAGGTAAAGAGTACGTCGACTTCGCGGGCGGTATTGCCGTGAACTGTTTAGGTCATTGTCATCCTGCTATGGTCAAAGCTTTAACCGAGCAAGGCAACAAGCTTTGGCACCTCAGTAACGTATTCACCAATGAGCCGGCTATCCGATTAGCGAAAAAATTGACCGACGCGACATTTGCCGATCGGGTTTACTTCGCCAACTCAGGTGCAGAGGCAAACGAAGCT
>AZIJ01014858.1_pt1 | contig 28575 bp, 25 predicted proteins | sample 359151 | NCBI WGS metagenome assembly AZIJ01 (sample SAMN02429718, study PRJNA222666) | marine sediment metagenome | biome: Sediment sample; isolation source: enrichment culture of sample MGS-ElMAX(UA) from oil contaminated site at the... | place: Egypt: El Max | collected 2013-01-23 | depth 9.22 m m | reverse complement strand
TTAAATTACTCCGTAACAATCCTCTTTAACTTCCTAAGCCCCTAATTTAATTGTAAATAAATAACACTTCAATTTTGGATCAAAAACAAACTAAAAAGTGTGAACTATTTTACAAAAAACAAACAGTTAAGTAAGTGGGAATTAGTCCTTAGAGCATAGTGTTTTTCTTTTAAAAATGAGTAGAATGAATGTGCTTTTAAAACATAACAATTTGAAAAGAATATGAGCATTAAAAAAGATTTAGATATAGATGATGGAACACGGAAGTTATGTATAGATTTCAAATGGGTGATATATGCAGTAACGTTTTCAGTTCCGATTACACATGCTGCAACACCGAGTGAAAAATACCATTCCTTAAAAAACAACTTATCTCAGCTGATTGCTCCGAAAAGTAGTGATGATTTTAAAACTGCGAATATGCAGCAATTAAGCAATTTTTCGGTCAATCCATCAACCAATACTTTGCCTGTTGTTGGAAGCGGTCGTCCAGTTGAGGTTGTTCCTGCTGCACTATGGCAGAGTCAGCGTAAGTTGTTGAAAGATGCTGTACAAATTGCTGTACAACGAAATCCTGAAATCTCTCAAACACTTGCAACTTTAGCTGCTCAAAATGCCAATATCGATGTTGCCAAAGCAGGGTATTATCCTCAAATAACAGGGGGAGTAAATACTGGGGATCTAACTCAGAAAACCTCACGGGGGCAACAAGTTCTCGCCTTAAATGCCACTCAAATGCTTTATGATTTTGGCAAAGTTAAATCTGGGGTAAATACAGAGCAAGCCAAACTGGCGGTTGAGCAAGCCAATGTTTTAGTCAAGATTGATGATATTTCACTCGAAGTTGCTCAGACTATCATTAATATTCAACGTTATAAAAAGCTCATTCAAATTGCAGATCAGCAAATTATTGGGATTAAACGCATTCAAGAAATGGCCAATTTACGAGCCAACGCAGGGATCAGCAGTCAAGCCGATCCAGTACAAGCCCAATCTTATTTACAATCGGCACAATCTACTTTAATTGCCCAACAATCTTTACTGGGTCAATATCAGCAGCATTTAACAACGTTGCTTGGGTTCGATGCCAGCAATGTGAAATGGACAATTCCTGAAGATTTAGTTCAGCAATCAGATCTTTACGCTACACCACAATTCAATATCATTCCTCAAATGATCGCAGCACAGGCTGGTATCATTGTTGCACGTTCACAAAAACAACAGACTCAATTAAGCCGATATCCAACATTATCTGTTAAAGGCGAATTAAGTCAGGCATTGCATGGTGTAAATCCAAACAACAATAAAGATGGCGGATTTGATAGTGCCATTATGCTTGAAGCAAGTAGCCAATTTTATCAAGGAGGAGCAACATCATCCCAAATTCGTGCCGCTAGTTTTGCTGAAGAAGCTGCTAAAGCACAGGTAAATACGGTGTATTTACAAGTACTCGATCAGATTCGGACTAGTCGGGAACAGATCGAAAATAAACAACGACAAATGCAGGTGCTGATTAGTCGTCAAGCTACAACTGTAAGAACGAGAGAGCTTTATCAGGAACAATATAAATTAGGAACACGCTCACTTGTTGATTTATTAAATGCGGAACAAGCAATTCACGGTGCAAATTCAGAATTAGAATCAGCACGTTATGATATTTACAACAGTATTGCTCAATACATTGCGACCGCAGGACGTTCGCGTCAAGCCTACGACTTAAATAATATTTCAATTCAGGGGTTTGAAGTTCAGCCATGATGACAAAAATAAACTATCAGCCGTGGTTACAAGCGGTATTAACTATTGCCAAACATTATCGAATAGAGCCTTCAGAAGAACGTGTTCGATTACAGTTGGATTGGAATCAAAATCAAAACTTAGACGACATCTTGCTGCTAATGAGCAAGCAGGTAGGTTTGAATGTTTGTAAGGTTCAGTTTACAAATGACGTGATTAATCCTTGGCGTTTGCCAGTCATTATCGAGCTTAAAGATGGGCAAGTCGGTGTTATTGATAAAGCTGACTCAGATGGAAATGTTAGTGTCCAATTAAGTGGTGATCAGGGTTTATCGCAGAAATTTGCGGTTGGTGCACTCAAGCATATTGTTAAAGATGTATATATTCTGCGTCCTGAAAAGTCAGTTCCTGATGCACGTATTGATGAATACATCAAACCGTATGAACCGAGTTGGTTCTGGTCAATTGTGCTACAAGATTGGAAGCGCTATGTCGATATTATGTTTGCCTCATTAATGGCAAATATTTTAGCTCTGGCAACGATTATTTTCTCAATGCAAGTGTATGACCGAGTTGTACCTTCACAATCAGTACCGACGCTTTGGGTTCTGGCTGGTGGTGTATTAATTGCAGCTGTATTTGAGTTCGTGTTGCGTGTTGCCCGTGTTTATCTTTCAGACATTATTGGTAAACGTGCTGATCTAAGAATTTCAGATCGGGTTTTTGGTCATGCGCTGAGAATTAAAAATAGTGAACGTTCAAAGTCTACAGGAACATTTATTTCTCAGATCCGTGAATTAGAAGGTGTACGTGATCTTGTAACCTCAACTACGATGGGCGCAATTGCAGATTTACCATTCTTCTTTCTGTTCTTAGTAATATTTGCAATTATAGGTGGCAACTTATTTTGGGTAATGTTACTGGTTGTGCCACTCATGATCTTGCCGGGTATTTTGGTACAGAAAAAACTAGCTGAACTTGCACAAGAAGGGATGCGCGAATCTTCGATTCGTAATGCGATCTTGGTTGAAGCTGTGCAAGGTATTGAAGACATTAAGTTATTAAGAGCTGAATCACGCTTCCAAAATCAATGGAATCACATGAATGAAGTCTCAGCTGATATTAGTATGCAGCAACGTAAGATCGTTGGCATATTGACAGCATGGACACAAAAAATTCAAGGTTTGACTTATGCAGCAGTAGTTTTGGTTGGGTGTTTTGCGGTAATGGACGGTGAAATGACAACGGGTGCTTTAGTTGCTTGTTCGATTTTATCATCACGTATGTTATCGCCGATTTCTCAAATCACTGGGATTTTAGGACGTTTACAGCAAGCGAAGGTCGCGAAGAAAAGTCTTGATGAGTTAATGCAAAAGCCAGTTGATCAACCTGATCAAGCACATCTCGTTCATAAAGAAGTACTCAATGGCGACTACGAACTCAAAAATGTGATGTTCCAATATACGGAAGAGGACTCTCGTCCGATCTTGGCAATTCGTCAGCTTAAAATTAAAGCTGGTGAGAAAATAGCAATCTTAGGCCGAAATGGGGCAGGTAAATCAACCTTGTTGCAACTCTTGGCTGGTATGCAATCACCAGCAAGTGGTTCTGTACATTTAGATAATTTAGATATTAGCTTAATTGATCCTGCGGATGTACGTCGTGATGCAGCATTGTTAAACCAAAATGCGCATATGTTCTACGGCACAATTCGTGAAAACTTAACTTTAGGCGCTCCGCTCGCACGTGATGAAGATATTTTAAAAGCGTTAAAAGTGACAGGTGCTTTAGGATTTGTGCAGGAGAAAAAAGAAGGTCTAGATCACTTGGTACTTGAGGGTGGTGTAGGTTTCTCAGGTGGTCAAAAGCAAGCATTACTGTTAGCACGTCTTTTAATTCGTCAACCAAATATTTTGTTATTGGATGAACCTACAGCGGCAATTGATGATATTGCTGAAAAACAATTAATTGATCATTTAAAAGGTTGGTTAGCTCATCGTACGTTGGTTGTGGCAACGCATCGCCGTGCTGTTTTAGAGTTAGTTGATCGCATTATTGTAATGAATGACGGAAAAGTCGTTATGGATGGACCGCGTGAACAAGTATTAAATCAATCAGCAGGTCAACAAAAACAAATTATTAAAGGGGAAGATTCATGAGCGAACAACCAGTCAATAACCGTTCAATGAATGTGACCTATAGAGAACCTGCTTTACCGCGTGCAACACTTGTCATTTGGATTGTGTGTATTGGTTTAGCAATTTTCTTGGCATGGGCATGGTTTTTTAATTTAGAAGAAGTTTCTACGGGTACAGGGAAGGTGATTCCCTCTTCAAAAGAACAGATTATTCAGTCTTTAGAAGGTGGTATTTTAACTAAGCTCGATGTGCAGGAAGGTGATATTGTTCAGAAAGGTCAAGTCCTAGCTCAACTCGATCAAACGCGTTTTGCTTCAAATGTCGGTGAGTCGAAGTCTTTATTGGTTTCAGCACAAGCTACAGCAGCTCGGTTACGTGCAGAAGTGAATGGAACGCCTTTGCTCTTTCCTGATGATGTATTAAAAGAACCAAAATTGGTTAAAGAAGAAACGGCACTTTATCATTCACGCCGCGAGAATTTAGAACAATCATTAGAAGGTTATCGACAAGCTTTGCAATTGGTCCAACAAGAGTTAGTGATGACAGAACCTCTAGTTGCTAAAGGTGCTGCGAGTGAAGTTGAAGTTTTACGTTTAAAACGTGAAGCAAATGATTTACAAAATAAAATGAACGACACGCGTAATCAATATTATGTAAAAGCTCGTGAAGAATTGTCTAAGGCGAATACAGATATTCAAACGCAACAACAAGTGGTTATGGGGCGTAGTGACAGTCTACAACGTGCAGTTTTCAAAGCGCCTGTAAGAGGGGTTATTAAGGAAATTGATGTAACCACTCTTGGTGGTGTAATTCCCCAAAATGGTAAGTTAATGACCATTGTACCGCTAGAAGACAAGTTATTGATTGAAGCTCGAATTTCACCGCGTGATATTGCGTTCATTCGTCCAGGTCAAGAAGCCTTAGTGAAAGTAACTGCTTATGACTATTCGATTTATGGTGGTTTAAACGGGAAGGTAACGGTTATATCTCCAGATACGATTAGAGATGAAGTAAAGCAAGATCAGTTCTATTACCGTGTATATATCCGTACAGACTCAGATAAATTGTTTAATAAATCAGGTAAAGCATTCGGTATTACGCCGGGTATGGTCGCTACAGTAGATATTCGTACTGGTGAAAAAACAGTGATGGATTATTTACTTAAACCATTTAATAAAGCAAAAGAGGCACTCCGAGAGCGTTAATTTTACCTATCAAAAAATCCTCGCATCATGCGAGGATTTTTTATTTCAGTCGATAAAGTTATAATTCTCTTTTTATACTTATTTTTTTATTTTATGCCTTTCACTATAGCGAACACGGTTACTTTTGAAGAAGAAATTAAAAAGAGTCGTTTTCAGGCAATTGCTGAGATTGTTGAAAATGAACAACAAGTGAAAGCTTTTTTAGAAAAAAACAAAGATATCTCGACTACACATCAGTGTTGGGCGTGGAAGATTGGCCATCATGTTCGTTTTAATGATGATGGTGAACCTTCTGGAACAGCTGGACGACCAATCCTAGCGACTATAGAGGGTAATGAACTGACTAATGTAATTGTGTTGGTTAATCGGTGGTATGGCGGTGTAAAACTTGGCACTGGAGGGTTAGTCCGTGCCTATGGCGGTTGTGCGGGTCAATGTTTAATGTTGGCTGAAAAAATTGAACTCATTCAAAAAAAGGAAATTGTATTTAGCTGCTTATTTAATGAGTGGGCGATTATCCAATACGAGCTTATGCAGCAACAAATTGAGTTTCAAGAACATTATACAGAAACAGGTGTTATGGTTGAGGCAAGAGTTCAGGTACATCAAATTGATCCATTGAAATTGAAACTTCAAGATGTGACTCGCGGACGAGAAGAAATCAAGGTTGTAGAGGATCAAACACATGATGCATGATCCACTTTTAAAATATCGTGAACAGCATAAACACCGCTTGAATTATATGCCGTGGTTGTATTGGACCTTAAAACCCAAACATCGTGAATGGGCTGAAGCTTGGCAAGCCGAGTACCAAGCCTATTTAATGGAAATGGAAACTGTAGAGATTGGTCAGAACTGTTTTATCTCACCGCTCGCGCACATTTTCGCTGAACGTGGACGGAAAATAACGATTGGCGATAATACCTTTATTGCTGCCGATTGTACCTTACATGGCCCTTTAGAGATTGGTAATGAAGTTGCAATTAATCATCACTGTATTTTAGATGGTGGACGGACTGGAATTAAGTTACATGATCAAGTTCGTATAGCTGCATATAGTCATTTATATGCATTTGATCATGGTATGGAACTAGATCGTCCGATTTACCAACAACCGGTCACCTCTAAAGGAATTGAGATTGGGCGTGATGTATGGTTAGGCGCTCATGTGGGTATTAAGGATGGTGTGAAGGTTGGTGATAATGCGGTTGTTGGAATGAATAGTATGGTCACAAAAAATGTTGAAGAATATTCTATTGTTGCTGGAAATCCAGCGCGATTCATTCGTTATCGTAAATAGGAATAATCATTAAAAAAGTCTCAAGAGATTCTATACATAAATTTAACCCACCATGCTTTTATCTGTGTTAAGTTAAAAATAAGTAGAAGACCTAAGGTATTAAACCTAAAGAGAGGCGAATATGAACCGCGTAATTGCATGTATTGATTCTTCACCCTGTATTGATGCAGTGGCCGAGGCTGCTGTATGGGTGGCTAGGCAAACTCAAAGAGAATTAGTACTGTTGCAAATTCTGGACTATTACCCTGCAAGTTATCATTTAGGTGAAATTAGTGGTGTGATTGGCTTTGAGAGTAATGCAATGCTACTTAAAGAGTTAGCAGAGCTAGAACAGAAGCAAAGTGAGTTAGCACTAGATTATAGTAATAATTTACTGAAGCATATTTCAGAGCAAATTGAAAAGCAGTACGGTTTAACAAGCACCAAAATCCAAGAAAAAGGGGATTTTCTTGAACAAAGCTTTAATATTCTAAATGAAAATGATGTTGTGATTATTGGGCGTGTAGGGGAGCGCGCTGCTGAAAAAAATAAACCGATTGGGAGTAATGTAGAAAACTTTATTCGTGGTGCAAACTGTACTGTGATTACGGTTGGTGAGCATTTCTCTCCTCCTAGACGATTTATCTTCGCTTATGAATATTCTCCAACCTGCCAAAAGATGCTGCAACGTATTGCCCAAAGTGATTTACTAAAACAATTGCAATGTCATTTGCTCTATGTTGGTGATCATCCTGAAATGTTGACTGAACCAGAAAAGTACTTAAAAGATGCAGGACTAGAGGTCGTGACGATTTATCGTTACGGTGATGTCGCTCAAAATATTCTTGAATATCAAAGAGAACATGATATTCAGTTGATTGTACTTGGTGCATTTAGCCATAGTAAGATTCATCAATTTTTCTTAGGCAGTATTACGACTACAATCTTCAGGAATGCAAATGTTCCATTATTAGTCGCTAAGTGATTCATTTTATTCCATATAGTTATCCGCAATAACTGTGGATAACTATATGGAAAAGCAGTGCGGATATATATAATTATTTGATATTAAAAGACTAAAAATAAAAGTTTATTTTTTGATCGCTATTTTACAATGGCAATTGCAAAGCCATCATGACCCTTTGAGCCGACTGTTTGCAGTGCAGTACATGACAAAAGTTGTGGATGATCTTTAAGAGCACTGAAAGCATCGCGAATACCTTCAATACTTGGTTTTTTATTATTTTCATCCAAAATTGCACCAGCACGAATCACATTATCAAGGACAATAATGCTGCCTGAGTGTGTAAGTTTTAAACTCAATTCAAAATATTCACGATAACTTTGTTTATCCGCATCAATAAAAATCAGATCGAATAGTTCAGCGCCATCTGCGATCAATTGCTTCATGATATCTGCGCCACGACCTTTTTTAAGCTCGATATTGGTTGGCATATTGGCATAGTCAATATTTTCTTGAGCAATGATCACATGGGTATCACGACCTTCAACTGTCAAAAGATAACCATCTTCAGGAAGTGCTTTGGCCAACCAAATTGTGCTGTAAGCACCAAAAGTTCCAAGTTCCAATACACGTTTGCATTGATTCATCTGAATCAACATTTGTAAGAACATGCCTTGATTAGGCGCAACAGCCAGATGGTTAGAAAAACCTTGGGTATCGGTATTGTCTAACGCATGTTGAAGTCTTGGATCTGTGGGAATTAAATGTGAATTGATATATTCATCAATGTCGGTCCACATTTGTTGCATAATCAAGTTTACCTATGAATCTGTTAGCTGCATTTTAAACATTTATAATCAGAGTGCAATTTGATTGACCAATTATTCGTGTTCATCGAAACAAAAAAGAGATCTCGATGATCTCTTTTTAGATAAGTTTTCTATGCGCTAAGCTTTAGAAATTACACATTGAACTGTTACGGGTCAAATCAGGCCCCCAAGTACGATAGCCCTGAGTGTCTAGATGAATTTGCCCAGAACTATATAAGCCAATACCTAAATCTAAACTTTGACCATGTTGTATCCAGAATTGGCATAGCTTGAATTTGGTTTGTTCAATATATGCATAGTCCTGAGGTTGTGGGTACTCAGGCCCAATACGGAAGTCAATTGCTGAGTTAAATAAGTGCTTGGATGAACTTGCACCACCTGCACATTGATTAAGAGGTAAGTCACGATAAACTGAGGTGACTTCAAAATCAGTCAAAATCTTTGCTGCAATTAGATATTTAAAGACACGTAAAGTTGATAGAGAATTACCCCATAACTCACGATTTGGCACCATGTATTCTGAGCGACCACATTTTTGCCAATCTCTTGCCGATCTTAAAAGTTCAAAACTTGGGATGATATGTGCAACATTATTGCGCATTAAAAATTGTTCGTATTCGCGGACGCGTGCGTAGTTTTCACCTTGCCCTAACCATTGACGATAAGATGCAGGCTCTACTTTGTTTGGAATAGGGCGGGTAAAGGTTACTTGTTCTTGTGGGATGTAGATTCTTTTACCTTGATTTTGATTCATTTTAGTTGACGAACTGGTACAACCCACCATCATCACAGGGATGATAAATAATGATAATAGACCCTGTAATTTGTTTCGCATCATAAAAAGGCAGTTCTTGATTTGGAGGCGTCTTATTTTAATGCAAAATAACGCACTAATAATGATGCAATTGCAAAGAAATGTGTGATTCAGGTATAAAAAAGACCAGTAAAAACTGGCCTTTTTTACACAATATTATTTTTCTAAATATTGTAATTTGTTTGGCTTGCCATTCCATTCTTCACGATCAGCAGGTTGTTCGCCAATTTGTGTGATGTTGTTGCCAGCCCATTTTTCAGATAACTCAGCATTGAGTTCGATAAAGACTTCTTGGCCTTCAGGTAACTCATCTTCAGAGAAAATTGCATTTGCTGGGCATTCAGGTTCACACAATGCACAGTCGATACATTCATCTGGATTGATCACAAGGAAATTAGGACCTTCATAGAAACAGTCTACAGGGCAAACTTCAACACAATCTTGATATTTACATTTAATACAATTTTCAGTGACAACGAAGGTCATGGCGACAGCTACCTAAAAATACGGTTTTTTGTTTGGAATGAGCTATTGTAGGCAAAAAAGGGGTAAACAAACAATTGCTTTTATTGATATTGTTTATTTATACATGTGAAAAATAAGTTAATTTCTTGATAATAAAGCAGATGTTGTCTTGCTTGGTTAGATTTTGCCAGAAAAATAAATAAGTTAGATCGTCAATTAGGCAAATAGTTGAAAGTGAATCTTATTTCTATTTTCAGTTAAAACATTATATTCATATATGTGATGGAATGAATAGAATGGGTTAGGTAAAAACTTAAATGTTTAATTTTTTAGATAGTTAGACAACTATAAGGTATAGAGCATATGGATATCCTCTGGTTCTAATTCAAATAAATGCTGGTCAGGTTTTTCTAAAAGTGTCGCACCTTGTTTAAGATAAAAATCGACAGTACGTTTACTTGGTGTTGCTGAAATATACAGTTGCTTAGCACTAAGTTGCTTCGCTGAAATGATTGAGGATTGCATTAGCTGTATACCAATCCCTAAGCTTTGATGGTCGGCATCCACATAAAAATATTGAAGAAGTTTGGCTTCTGGATAATCAGCAATATATTGGTTTGATATGACTTGAATCGCAACCAACCGATGTGAACTATCAAATGCGCCGATACATAAAGCGCCATGTTGATGCAGCATTTTTAATAATGGCGGATCATTTTCTAAATGGTATACATCCCAATTTTTGACATCATAAAAACAATCGATGAGTTCTAATTGTTGTTTTTGTTGTCGGTACATTTGTGTGATCAGTTCGCGCCGACTGATGTGCTGCCAAATTAAATCTAGTTCTGTGATTTCTAATTTTTTAAATTGAAGCTTGATGTTTTTATTCCCTAAATGTGCTGTGTAGTGAGTTTATTAATATTTATTTTCACTAAGAGTTAGCCTAGTGGAATTCAGAACAAGCCGAATACATCGACTTGTTCTAATAAAAATAAGATTTAAGATTTTAGTGCAGCTTTTAATGAGTAAAGCTGTTCTAAGGCTTGGCGTGGTGTTAAATCATCGACATCAATTTGCTGCAATAATTCAAGAGCAGGTGATTGAGTCTCTATTTCAACTATTCGTTCAACAACTTGTGTTTCAATTTCATGCTCAACGGCACTGAATAAATCATTTTGAACACTATTCTGTAAATGCTGGTGTTGCTGCTTTTCTAGAATTTTTAACCGTTTCTGCGCCTCTTTAATGACATTGGCTGGAATACCTGCCAACTTAGCAACTTGCAAACCATGACTTTGACTTGCAGGCCCATGTTGAACCTTATGTAGCAGAATTAGATTGCCATTTAACTCTTGTGCAGTCACGTGATAGTTATCAATTCCAGCTTCGCTACCAAGCTCTGTCAGCTCAAAATAATGCGTCGCAAATAGACATAAGCATTTCACACGTTTTGTTAGATCAATAACACATGCCCAAGCTAAAGAAAGACCGTCATAAGTACTGGTACCACGTCCAACCTCATCCATCAGTACCAGAGATTGACTGGTTGCATGATGAAGAATTTGTGAGGTTTCCGTCATCTCCACCATAAAAGTTGATTTACCTGTAGATAAATCATCGGCTGAACCAATACGGGTAAAGATTCGGTCAATTGAACCAAGCTTGGCTGATTTTGCAGGAACAAAGCTTCCGCAATAAGCAAGTAAACTGATCAATGCAGTTTGACGCATAAAGGTTGATTTACCGCCCATATTTGGACCAGTAATAATCGCCATACGATGCTGACTATCTAAGAACGTATCATTTGGAGTAAATGGTGCTTTATTCAGAGCTTCAACTACAGGATGGCGACCTGCTTGAATCTTGATTCCTGTCTCTGGAGTGAATTCAGGTCGTGCCCAATTGTTGAGTCGAGCTTGATGTGCGAAGTTGGCTAATATGTCGATATTTGCAATTGCGGCGCTCATCATTTGTAAATGCGCAATATTTTGGCGTAACTCATCTAGAAGTGATTCAAATAAAAGTTTCTCACGGGCGAGGGCACGGGATTCACTTGAAAGCACTTTGTCTTCAAAACTTTTGAGTTCGGGGGTGATATAACGCTCAGCATTTTTAAGCGTTTGACGGCGTATATAGTCGGCAGGAGCTTGTTCGGCCTGTGCGCGAGTGAGTTCGATATAATAGCCACTGACACGGTTGTAACCGATTTTTAGTGTATTAATTCCTGTACGTTCACGCTCTTTAATTTCTAAATCAATCAAGAATTGTCCGGCATGGTCACGAATTTTTCTTAATTCATCTAATTCATCGTCATAGCCTTCAGCAATTACATTACCATCACGCAACAATACAGGTGGATTTTCAACAATTGAATCCATGAGATGTTGATGCAAACTCTTAAAATCACCTAATTCATGATCTAATTGCATCAGTAGCTTAGAGTTTTGTGTTTTTAATACAGGTGCTAAAGCATGTCTTAAAAATGGAATTTGTGCACAGGCTTGTCGGAGTTGTACTAAATCACGCGGACGGGCACTACCTAACGCAACTCGGCTGAGCACACGTTCTATATCTCCGATTTCCTTAAGCACCAGACGGACTGGTGCTTCGTGATAACCTTTTAATAATTGTTCTGTAGCATCAAGTCGAGCATCTAAAATTGCGGTATCACGAAGAGGTTGCATCAGTGTACGACTAAGCAAACGTCCACCCATCGCAGTCTGACAGTCATTAATCAGTTGAAATAATGATGTTCCATGTTCAAATAAAGGTTCGATAATTTCTAAATTACGACGGGTAATTGGATCAAGTGCAATAAAGTCGGTGCTTTGCTCAATCTGAATTGAACGAATATGTGGTAATGCCGTTTTTTGAGTTTCTTTGGCATAATGGATTAAAGCTGCCGCGGCTGCTTTTGCCAAAGGATAAGGGTCTAAACCAAAACCAGACAAAGTTGACACAGAGAGCTGATCACATAAGGTTTTTTGAGCATTATTTAAATTGAAATCAACATTTGGACGCTTAGTCACAGGGCAATCAAGATTTTTCTTAATTTGTTCAATAATATTTTGATCAACTAAATCTTCATCGATCAAGATTTCGCTCGGCATTAAACGAGCTAGTTCAATCGGGAGTTGCTCTGGTTTATAGTTTTGTTGTTGAACTTTAAAAATACCTGCACTGAGATCAAGCAGTGAAAAACCGATTTGATTTTGCTGAATGCAAAGTGCAACTAAGTTTGATGATTGATAACTCGTTAACAGGGCATCATCTGTGAGTGTACCAGGTGTTAGGATACGAACAACTTTACGTTCAACTGGACCTTTTCCAGTCACTTCACCCACTTGCTCACAAATCGCAACGGTACGACCTGCTTTTACTAAACGAGCTAAGTATCCTTCGGCAGCATGATAGGGAACACCCGCCATAGGGATAGGTTCACCATTTGCTTTTCCACGATGAGTGAGAGTAATGCCTAAAAGTTTTGCTGCTTGGTGTGCATCATCAAAGAATAATTCATAAAAATCACCCATACGGTAGAACAATAGTGCATGTGGATAATCCATTTTGACCGTGGTGTATTGCTGCATCATTGGGGTGAGATTGGAAAGGTCTGCTATGCTATTATTATCTTTCATTGCTATTAAGTCCTTTATTTTCAATGTATTTAATAGTATGTAACATAAACAGAGTATCCGATGGTGTGGGATGAAATCTAATTGAATACAACCTAAGCTAAAACATTAGTGTAGGTTTTAGTATAGGTTGTTTTGGTTTAAACTAGCCATCATTCCTTATCAATATTGGAAAAAGTGAACTACTTGAAAGGATAACAAATAATTCGGTCTTTCTGTGAGGATTAAAATGGCTCGTTCAATAGAACAACAAACAACAATGAAAAAAGCACTTTCAGCGAAAGCCATTGAGAAGATGAAAGTGGGTGATCCTGACAAAGCTGATATTGGGGAATATGTAGGACTACGAGTACATTGCGGCAAAACAGGAATGAAGACTTTTTTCTACCGTTATCGTAGCCCTGTAGATGATTCAATTAAACAATATAAGATTGGAAATTTTCCTCAAGTGACATTGGCGGAAGCAAGGATGGAACTCATCCGTTTAAAGGCTGAACGTAATCAGGGAATTTGTCCAAAGCAAAAAAAAGAACAGGAGAAACTACAACAACAAGTTGAACAAGAAAATGTACAAAAAAATATCTCTCAACTCACTGTACATCAAATGATAGAGATGTATTTGACCGAGGTGATTGAAGATCACTGGACTACTGACCCTCGAACAGGTGAGAGGAAAAAGATATTGGGTGTACGAAAGCCTAAAGGTCAATCTGAAACACGGCGTACTTTGTATGGTGATGCTGTACGTGTTTTGGGAAATCGTGTTGCTTTGGAAGTGACCCGAAAAGATGTGGTGGCGTTAACCAAAGAAATTATTGATCGTGGTTCTAATGTGCAGGCTGGGCGGGTATTGTCGGAGTTGACGCTGGCTTATGAATACGCTATTGGATTAGAGCGATTTCCTGATAATTTTGCCAATCCTGCCTTATTGGCTAAGATGAGTATCAGACAGTCAAGATTAAAAGTGACACCTAAAAAAGGTACACGAGTTCTAAATGATCAGGAGTTAAGACGGGTATTGGCTTGGTTGCCAACATCAGGGTTTACAACACATCAAAAACATATCCTTTATTTAACGTTGTGGACAGGTTGCCGTACTGGAGAATTGTGTGATGCACAATGGAGTGATTTTGATTTGGAGCAAGGAACATGGCATTTAAAAGCGTCAAAAAATGGTACTGAGCGTTATATTCAGCTTTCTAGACAGTGTGTTGGCTTTTTGCAAAATCTATATAAACCAGATCAGAAGTATTTATTTGCTTCGTCTCGAACAGGGCTTGCTATTCAACAAAAGTCTCTAACAGTAATGAAGTGGAAAATGAGAAATCCAAGTAAAGGTCGGGATAAATTTCTCCCTCAGCAGTTTTGGTTGACAGATATAGATGACTGGAATCCACATGATTTACGTCGAACAGTGAGAACGGGTTTATCCAGATTAGGATGTCCTGCAGATATTGCTGAAGCAGTTTTAGGACATTCAAAAAAGGGGATTGAGGGGACATATAACTTGCATAATTATGAAGCCGAATGTGCAGAGTGGTTGCAGAAGTGGGCGGATCATATGGAGAAGCTAACTTAAGTAATAAAAATTGATGAGATAAATCCGTCTTAATTGGCGGATTTTTTATATCTAAAATTTGAATAAATTACACTAATTTGAAAGAATAAATTTGAAATTTATGGTTCTAAATTGAATTGATAAAACAGATTTTTTTAGATATTTTTAGCAGTTTTAATTTGAATTTTTTGGAAGATTTTATAGTTCTAAACTTGTATTTTAATTTTATATCATTAATATAAAAACAATGACTTATATAATTTTTTTTCTGATTAAAAGTTGAAATGATATGAAAAAAGATAATTTTTACAAAATTCTTGAATTGTTATATGAAAATATTCAAATCATTGATTCTGAAAATGGACAATCTTTAGAAATTGTAAATGCTTTGCATGTTTATCAACTGGTAGGGGATGTGATCCCTAAACTTTTAAAAGGCTATGATCTGGAGCAAGGCTGGGTTGTCAGTGATACCAATAAGGTACAAGTTAAACGCCTGATTACTGCGCTGAAGAAAGTAAAAACTTTTCCTAGACCACATGTGAAAGATATAAACCGTAAGACATTTTCTGAACTAGGGCAGTTTCTGGAGTTTCTGGAGTCTTTCCAATACAAAGGAACAGTTAAAACAGAATATGGTGATATTGTTTTAGTGGATAAATCCTCTGGGATTTGGACATTGAATCAGGAAAATCATGCTGAAATGTTTTTAAAGACATATCTTGACTATCGTTATAAAAAGCAAAGTGAACAATCACCCTCCGATCAAAATCAAGAGATGGCAATTCAGTTGTGGAGTGCATATCAAGATGACGTAGTTGAAAGAATGGTTGTAGATATAAAAGCAGATATTTCTTCACAATTGGCAAAGGCAGGGATGCTATCTATTGTGGTAGCTAAAATTGTTATTAGAAAAAATGATCAACATTCGCCACAATTTGACGAGATGATTGCTGATAAAGCTAATTTATTGAATGTTTTTAGTAGTGATCAAAATATCATCAGAATATTTTATAAACCTTTGCTAGAGACAAAGGAAATATTGGCATATTATGCGGTGTTTTTTATCCAGTCAGTATTCTATCTGGATGAGACTTTCTTTATTGGAAAGATTACTAAGGTACTTAAGGAATACGTTACTCAAACTTTTAAACTTTCAGTGAAGATTCATGTTCAGAATCTAAATCCTGTTTTGAGTAAAAATCTTATACCTAAACCCCAAAAAAGAGATTTTTTATTGGTTGATGGCGTAGAAGAAAGTTGGGAATTTGTTGAGCAGACGGTGCTTGAGTTTTTATATCAATTGGAGAAGTTCGGGAGGCTTAGAGTAAATTCTCTGAATCAGGTAATGGAGCTTTATCTTTATGCTGTGATCAATAAGGTTCGTGCTATTAGATTAGATACAGGTACTTCCACCATTGAGCTTGAATTAACCTATTTCCATGCCAATCAGATTCAAGAGCATATTCCTCATCTTTTATTTTTTTCTACAGGGCAGCGTTCAAAGTATATTTGGGACATGATGCACTTGTCTGATCATGCAAGAGAATATATTGCAAGAATTGCTGTCATTTATCAGGAAAATTTTGCTATATGGAAAATGCAAAAATATCTTGAATTGGCGATGTATATTGAAATTTTCATGATGACATTGATGGAAAGTGCGCCTAATGCCTTTTATTCTTTTGCATCAAGTGTGCGTGAGACATTGAATCGAGGTGTGGAAAATCGTATTAGCCGACAACTTTTACAATTTGCTGTGATTTTCAGGAATCAGTATCAACTCAATCTATTACAGCAGAAGCTTGAAACTAGGATCATTTCACGTACATTGAAATACTTTTTTCATATCTATGCAGAACAATTACAAAGTCAGGGTAGCAGTACAGTTGTACTTGAAAGTATTTTAGCTGCTAATCTCAACGAAAGGGATGTTCAGAAAAGTTTGGATGAGCTTCTAGTCCAGTATAGGTTTAATCAGCCTTTATTTTTTAAACCTGAGGTCCGTCAGAAGCCAGCAAAAATTCTCGGTGAAAAAAAGCGGATCAGACTTTATGCCCAAATCGTTGAGCCATCTTCCATACAAAGTATAATTTCACCAATCCATCTTGCTAAAAATTCTGCTGCATCTAGGTTGTTAGCTACGAGGCATTCTGTCCAACAGCAGGAAAATCAACCTATCCAGACCTTAGTACAGAACGACAACGTTCCTTATAAACTGATACATATTCAGCGGCATATCACTCGGTTAGGAAGAGTTGAGAAAATATTAAAACAGGCAATGAAAACTGACGTGGTGATCATACGTTGTTTATTTTATTGTGATGTCAATAAAGCAATGGATTATGCCTATTTTTCTAAAATATTTTCTACCATGTTGCAGGACAATAAAAAAAGAAAACCGATCTCTGATATGGCAGCGTATCTTGGTTATTGGGAGGGACGCAAGAGGACAAGCCAAAACCAGATTACCGATTATGCAGCGAATGTGGTACTGATGTTTAAATCACAGGCATTGCTGGAATATCCTGATTTATTTGCTCAACTGGAGCGTAACTGGCGTTCAGCTTGTCAGAAAATAGAAAGGGAATGTGATCCTGAGATCAGAATACAAGGCAGAGTGGATAAATTACAGATAGCTCAGACATTGCCAGAACTCCAATGTCATCAGTTGTTGGTGGAAACCACCCAAAAAATATTAGCCAGAAATATCGTGAATTATCTTGCCAGTTATATGGTTTATCAGGATTTGTTGGATGATGAGATTTATCAACAATTACCAAAATGGTTGATCAAGAAAACAACTACAACCAACAAGCCGAAAGCAAAAAAATCGGTAATGAAAAAATTATAACTTTAGCTTCCATTTTTACCTATAAAATCATGCCAATCGGTATGATTTTACCTGTTTGCTATAGAAGTAGAGAAAATTGATTTTAAGTCTTTTGATGGTCATATTTATGCAAGATTTTTGCTAGGATTATTATTTAATTATAATATTTATTAATAACTTAAATCTATATATCATCATCATAACCAAGATGATGATGGATTGTCATTAGAAGAATAATCAATCAATTGATCTAAATTATAAAAATACAGAACCAGCACTCCTATGAAATTTACCATAGGAGTATCTCCAAATGAACCAAGCACAGACCCTACTTGATATTGAAAAATTTATGTCATCGGTTTGTAGACGAGATTATCACTGGGAAGACTTTGCATCTGACTATGATCAGTGGCTGGACGATGCAAGGGCTATCTATGATGAAGAGCTTGAATACAGTCCCTTGATTCAAGCCTATTTTGATTTAATGCCTGAACGGATTGATTGGGAAGATCAAGATATATTTGAGGATGATCAAGCATTTCGATCCTTTCAACGTCGTCTCAAATACCAGCAGCAAGATTTTATAGAAGACTTGCTCAACAAAAACGATGGCTATAATGACAGTCTGGATGACTATTTTACCAGTCTGATTGAACGGCATCGTAAATTATTATTGGTCAGAGTGGATTTATCCTACCGCTTTGAACGTAGTCCTAGTATCCAACAATTTGACAGGCACTTCAAGAAGTTACTCAGTCGTATCCAAAACAAGGATACCATCTTTAAAGATCAAGTTGGCTATGCCTATCGACTGGAACAGGGTGGCAAGAGCAAAGGCTATCATTGTCATTTACTGGTGATCTACAACGGTTCTGAGCGTTGCCGTGATGCTTATCTGGGACAATCTATCGGTGAGCTATGGCAGGATAAGATCACTCAGGGTAACGGTCTATTCTATAACTGCAATCAAAAAGAGCATAAACGCTATTATGAGGATGAAGGGACATGGGGCTTAGGCTTGGTGGAACGGCGTAATAAAACAGCAGTTACCAATGCCTATCACACCATTCATTACTTGACTCGCCATAAGCCTGACCAGTATTTAAGGGTAAAACTCAGTCGTAGAATGAATGTATTTCAAACTGGGCAGACTAGATGGAAAAAATAAGACTTAATATTTTGATCATTGATTGATCATGCCTTTGGGTAGTTTATTACAGAGTCGTGTCTCTTATGGTTCTAACCCATAGGAGACATACATGAACCACATCAATTGTAATGAAACCCTCTTTCAGATCGAAGATTTAATGCTGAATATTTGTTTAAACCGATACTATTGGCGAGATGCGATTGTTGAACTGGAAAGAAACCGAGAAGCAGCGACCACTATTTATGATCCTGAACTTGAATATTCACCACTGTTACAAGGCTATTTTGATTTGATGTCGATGAGTCACGCATCAGATTCGGGTAGAACAATAAACCCACGTAGATCACCATTACAATCCAGAACGGCTTTTCAGAATTTCTGTGATGGACTCATGGATGAGCAGGATCATTTCATTCTAAGGCATAAACGACAACGTAAGCGTAACTACACCACCATCAAAAATTACATTGAAGACCTACTGGATAGTGATTGTGAGTTTCAAGTGATACATGGAAACTTTAATAAACTGAACCATGAGGCTCAGGGTGTTTATCAGTTTCATCAAACCCTGACAGAATTTCGTAGTCGAATCTTGAAACGTGATACCTGTTGCGAAGATCTACTGGATTATTCGTGGGTGATTGAGCAAGACCGAGAAGAAGGTTTGATTTGTCGTTATATTTTCATCTATGTTGGGTCATCTGACATAGAGCTTGATAATTATGCTACAGATCGTACGGATAAGAATTATGAGTTAATCGAGGAAGAAAACCTCTTGAACATTATCCACACGCTATCAAACCACGATGTTGAAGATCAGTATTTACGTGCAAGGATTAAAGGGATGCGTTGCTTTGGATAAATGTTGATCCCAAAAAATTGAATCTACACACTATAAACATGAATGTTTATTTCATATATTCATTTTTTGGCTTGAGTCATGTGGGGATGTTGGGTCAATTCATCTCATGGGGTGCAGTAAAAAAATACGGTATGCCGATTTGTATTGAGGAAGACCCCTCTCAACTACAATTACTGGGAGTACCCACATGACCAATCTCGTTGAATACCAATATCGTATCCTGAACATCAAAGCAGTGATTGAAATTACTGCACTGAGTCGTTCAACCATCTATGAAATGATCAATCCGAAATCGAACTATTACGATGCCAATTTTCCCAAACCAATTCATTTAACCCAGAATCGGGTTGGTTGGGTATCTCAGGAAATTTATGATTGGCTTGAATCTAAAATCGCCCAACGATCAGAGACACACTGAGCAACCCTGATACGGCTACATGGTTGAATCGCAACGAACTGGCATGATCCCAAAAAATCACAGATATATATCATTAACATGAAGATTGAATGTTTCTTTTATCCCTTACATTCAAAAACATAGGCTTGCCGATTGGTAAGCCTTTTTTCATTTAATGAGGTCTATCTTATGAATATTACATGTCCATATTGCTATTCAGCCAATGTTAGCCGTGCAACCGCACAGCCTACTGGCAATAACAGTTTTTCTTCAATGGCAGGAGCAGGGATTGGTGCAAGCCTTGCCAAAAGTTTGCCTACACCATTTTCACCATTACTGGGTGGGCTAGCTGGTGCAGTGGTGGGTGGCTTGATTGATAGTTTGGTTCAACCATCCCAACCACAGCAGCCTACCGCTTATTTCCATTGCAACAATTGCCAGCACAATTTCAACTAAGGATGGGAGGAAATCATCATGGCACATCAACTTGAACAAATGGCGTATGTCGGTGAAACTCCGTGGCATGGTCTGGGTAATCAACTCAGTCCACATCAACCGATTGAAGTCTGGGCACAGCAGGCAGGCATGGATTGGCGTATTGAATCATCCAATGTCAGTTACATGGCAAAGAATGATCGGGGACAAAGCATCATCCTGCCTTATGAGGAACAGCGTGTCTTGTATCGTTCTGATACCCATGCACCTTTATCAGTAGTCAGCCAACGCTTTCAGGAAGTTCAACCCAAAGAAATCCTTGAGTTCTATCGTGACCTGACCGAGCAATCAGGCTTTGAACTGGAAACCGCAGGCGTATTGAAAGGTGGCAAGAAATTCTGGGCATTGGCACGTACAGGACAGAGTACAGCACTCAAGGGCAAGGATGTCAGCAATGGCTATATTCTTCTCGCTACAGCCTGTGATGGTACGCTAGCCACAACGGCACAATTTACTTCAATCCGTGTGGTGTGTAATAACACTTTGGCAATCGCCTTACGCAATGGTAGTACCAGTGCAGGCGTGGTGAAAGTTCCGCACAGTACCCGATTTGATGCAGAAAAGGTCAAACAGCAACTGGGTATTTCTGTTCGTGCATGGGATGAGCATATGTATGAAATGAAGCAACTGAGTCAGCGTAAAGTCACCCAACAGGAAGCGGCAGCCTATTTTGATGCGGTATTTAACAATACCAGTCTCAGCATTGCTGAACAGGATGACAGTATTATCCAGTTCTACCGTAATGTGGCAAATGAAGCCCAAAACGCTGCAACCAAATCTGAACCGAATGGACGAGCTATGTCTAAAGTCATGGATATGTTTAATGGTCAGGGACGGGGTGCAGAACTCAGTTCAGCCCAAGGGACAGCCTATGGCTTGCTGTGTAGCATCACAGAGTTTGTCGATCACGAACGTCGAGCCATGAGTACTGATCACCGACTAGATTCAGCATGGTTTGGTACAGGTGCAGCCATGAAACAGCGAGGACTGGAACAGGCGTTAAGAATGGTTGTCTAAATTTAGTTGACTAAAGGATTTCATATCCTACACCCCCTTTTGCCACATCTCCCCGATGTGGCTTTTTTTATGCCGCAATTTTAATTTTTACAGACATGGAGTATCTAATGAACCATATCGTTGAACCACAAACCAGTAAATCCAAACCGTACAAACCCTATCTTAATCGTGCTAAACGCCTTGCCAAAACTAAAGGTATGAGCCGTGAACAATGGCTACAAGTCAGAAAACAAGGGATTGGCAGCAGTGATGCCGCAGCAGCCTGTGGGCTTAATCCCCACATGTCGATGCTGGAACTATGGATGATTAAAACAGGTCGGATGCAGAGCCAACCAGATCAGCCGACTCAAAACAGTTATTCACCCTTATATTGGGGCAATCAGCTTGAACCCCTGATTGCCAACTATTACCAACACAAGACAGGTCATAAAGTGCGTAAGGTCAATGCGGTGTTACAACATCCTGATCCTGACAAACACTTTATGTTAGCCAATCTGGACTACAGTGTGGTTGGCTGTGATGAAGTGCAGATTCTGGAATGTAAATCTGTCGGTGAATGGGGTACAAAACTTTGGCGTGATGGTGTGCCTTTATACGTGATTATTCAGGTACAGCATCAACTGGCAGTCACAGGCAAACAGGCAGCACATATTTGTGCCCTGATCTGTGGACATGAAGCCAAGATTTTTAAGGTTGAACGCAATGAAATTGTGATAGACCAAATCATGACTTCTGAACGGATATTCTGGAACTGTGTGGAAAATGACATACCACCGAGTGTTGATGCCAGTGAATCAGCCGCCAAAGCCCTGCAATTACTTTACCCTCAACATATCTCTTTACAGTCCGTTGATTTCTCCACATTGGAGGGTGTTGATCAACTGTTTACAGATCTGTTACATGAGGAAAAACAACTCACCGACCATCAAACCAAGTATGACTATCTCAAGCATCGGATTCAGGCACTCATGAAAGATGCCGAGAAAGCCATCTTTTCCAATGGTACTGTGACATGGAAAAAATCAAAGGACAGTGTGGTACTGGATCAAAAGGCATTATTACAGGCACAGCCTGAACTACTGCAACAGTATCCACAATCCCGACAAGGGAGCAGACGCTTTAATATTTATTCTGCAACAACCTAAATCATCTGACTAAACAAGTTTTAGACCTATTTCCATCACACACCACATCAAACGATTTTATTTCCCTAAATTTAAAATTTGTGCAAAGCCGCCCCTCTTGTCCTTTCCCTAATACTAAGGAAAGGACGGTGGAGCAGCTTTGCATTTTTTTATGTTCGCACAATGTTTTCTCCCATGACCTGTGATTGGAAATCGTTTTTTTCAGGAGGGTTAGCAATATGGTGTAGGAGACAGTGCCTTCAATGGATTTGGGGAATCCGTAAACAAATGCAATAAAGGATAATCACTATGATTAAAGGTTTAGCAATTACCCCACCTGTATTGGGACGTATCAGTATTGGCAAGATCGTTGAAAAGAATGGCAAGCGACTGCCTGAAAAGGATGACCAATTTACCATTACCAGCCAGATTCAAAATAAAGATGGTTGGGTTAAACATCCACTGGATGAGCAGCTTCGTAGCAAAGCACAGAACGGCAAACTTCGTACCATCCCAGTCCGTATGATCTTTAATGAGCCTGAACTAAATCTGAGAGCAGAATATACCTTGTTTGACCGACAGACTGGGCGACCAGTGTGTACAGGTAATGGGGAAATTTGCCAACGGCTCACTCAACAAGGCATTCAACAACATCCATGCCCATCGCCTGATCTATGCCCATTGGCACAAGGTGGGCTGTGTAAACCTTATGGCAGGCTGTATGTCAATCTGGATGAATCCGATGAGTTTGGTACATTTATTTTTAGAACCACAGGCTTTAACAGTATTCGGACATTGGCAGCACGGCTAAGTTACTACCATGCAGCATCGGGTAATCTACTATCATGCTTGCCTTTGCAACTGACCTTGCGAGGGAAAAGTACCACACAAAGCTACCGTACTCCGATTTATTACGTGGATTTAACTTTACGAGATGGGATCAACCTGCAAGAGGCAATTACATCAGCCAAGCAGATTGACCAACAAAGCAAGGCAGCAGGATTTTATCAGGAAGCTGTGGATCATGTGGCACGGCAAGGCTATGGCAATGCTAGCTTTGAGGTGGGTGGTGATGAGGGGCTGGATATTGTGGAGGAGTTTTATAATGACCAGCAAAATGCTGTTGAGGTAAAGCCTGACGCAGCGTCCGTTCATCATGGAATGGATGATGTCACAGGCATAAAACAGGGGCTTCAGCAAAGTGTAAGGGCTGTAAATTAGGTCAAGGCTATTGGCAGAAAAATACAGAACTCGGGTTTGTATTGAGAGAAACACTTCTCGATCACAAACTGGGAGTAATAACATCATGTCAACTATTGAATATCAATATCAGGTTCTTAATATCACTGCTGTGATTGGAATTACGGCTTTAAGTCGTTCAACCATCTACGCTCTCATTAATCCCAAATCTGATTACTACGACCCAAGTTTTCCGAAACCTCTCCATTTGACAAAAAATCGGATTGGTTGGTTGTCACAGGAAATCAACGATTGGCTGGAGTTAAAAATCGCTCAGCGAGAAGAGTAAGGGGAAAATGATCCCCTTATTTTTTTGTCTTAAATAGATTGGGTTGAGGAAGTTAATAGAGTATTTAAGCTGACAAATAACTCAGATAAATCAAATCTGATTGCTCTGGCTTGGATGTGGCATTACAGCTATAAAAAATTTCCCCATCAAACTTTTCCCCTAAGTGTTCAATAATGATCTCAGTTAAATCCTGAATCTTATCAAGTGAGAATGAAGATTGATGCAGATTGAAATTGAGTATCACCGTACCGTCTTTCCCAATCGGGCTAAATAATGGTTTCACATTTTCATTCATTAACTGTTGTTCTTGTAACGAATGAATATTGATATAGCGTTGTCCTTTTTCAAAAGCATCCGACTGGTAAAGATCTGCTGGTTCGAGAAATAATTCTGGTGAGAAATAGGTTTTAATCAATGCATTAAAAACCTTTTCCAATGCCTGCTGATGGTTTTCATTAACTGTTTGTTGATAAATAAGAGCATTAGATAAATGCTCTGGTAAAGGAGTTAGGTTGTTTTTGGCTGTAATCACGATGCTATGTTCACAGCCAATCGGAATTGCGGTTAATTCTGCCAAATCATCTACAATGATAACGGCAACTTTATTAGTCTGAGAGTAGGCTAAAGCAGATAGTGGCTTTTGCACCATGTTTAAAGGGCGCAGATGCTCTACTGTTGGATTAAAGAAATCAAGATTAATCTTGGTATGGGTATAAATGGCAAGGTTTTCATTTAAGTCTACTTCATTGTTTGGCATGGTGTTGATCCAATTTTAATTAGGGCTAACAAAGATTATTTTTGCTGTTTGAGTGCCTGAGCTAACTCAGGCAACTGATTGGTTTCTAAAATGATAGCAAGTTGTTCCAATACAGGTTGAGCTTCTTTTTCATCAAGGTTTAAAACATCCCGATAAATTCCATTTACTGAATCACCAATATGGTTAATCAGTTGCCCGACAATTGAAGGACGCATTGCACCCAAATGATCATCTGAATTGAAAATATCCAGAATACTTTTTTCTGGGTTCTGCATGGTTTTATTGGCAGTGATGAGTTTTGCTTTTTCAAATAGGGGATTGAGTTCAGTTAAGATATGTTGTGGTAAGACATCTCGAAGCTCTTTATTGACCAGATGTAAAATAACCGCTTGAGAAAGACTTAAACCTTTGATTGTGGTTTCTGTTTTCTTCCAACGCCAGTTATGAGGCATACAGTCACGACGACATTCCAGAGGAAATATCTTTTCCAGTAAATTTAGATCACGCTGGATGGTGCGTTGTGCAGTTTCAATACCCTGTTGATAAAGGTATTCTTCAATTTCTGTAGTGGTGACATACCCTTGATTTAACAGAAATTGAATGATTTTCCATTGTCGGATGATAATTTTTGATGATGACTGACTCATAAGGGGCTCAAATAGCTTTTTGCCGAGTGTAATCATTTTCTTATGCAAAATTAAGAGAATAAAGTTATGAGTAGGTCATAGTTTGACGTACTCGATTTATTGGTTTCTATTATACTTTATCGCACGTTTTGGCTTTTATTAAAAACGCCTGAGATGTTAAGAAAGGTCTTGCTTTGGGCTAGGATAGTTTACATGGTCAAGTACCACTTCGACTCCTATTTGGGGATCGATGTTTAGAGCGATACATTACCAGATATATTCAATGACATCTAAACGGCGTTCACCTTGTTCGACTTTATATATAAATGAATGGGTCTTGCCATACGTGTAGGAAGATTGTGCATGGTGAGATTTTGTGACTTATGCTGGCTTTTAAGCCAGTCCTGTAAGGCAAGCATTTCATCAGTATTGATACTTCTTGTCATCACGTATATTTATGATATATTTGATTTTTGAAAAAAATAGGAAAATATATTTTGATCAAATAAGTATCGTTAAATGGACACAACCTGTCCCTTGGAAATGAATAATTGCTGTAACGTCAGAAATAAAAAATACAGGTTGTTATGCAAAAGGATACGCAAAATAAAAATGAAACTTTAGCCAATCGTTTGATTGATATTCTTACAAGGCTAAACTCAGGGGAAAAATTAACCATCAATATGCTTGCAGAAAGCTATGATGCCCACCCAAAAACCATTCGACGTGATTTAGTACGGTTGGAAAGCTGTAATTTGCCTATTCAAAGAGAGGGCAAATATTTTTATTTAGACTCGACGTACTTAGGTAAGTTAAAACTAAAAGATATTCAGTCTTTTGCTCGTATATCTGGGATTCGTCATTTATATCCTAACCTTGATACATCCTTTATTCGTGAATTACTGGATAGTCGTACCCGTTCTATTTACGATGCCAAAGGTTATTTCTTTGAGGATGCTGCACAGTTTAAAACCTTATTTGAGGTGATTGGAGCAGCAATTCAGAAGCACCAGCAGATAGCCTTCCTTTATAAAGATGAATCCAGAGTGGTCGAACCTTACCGTTTTGTACACCATCATGGGTGCTGGTATCTGGCAGCCGTGCGTAAAGGTGAGTTGCGAGCTTATCGCCTAAGCCGAATTGCATTGTCACCGAGTTCGCATGAGCTGGCAACATTTACACCAGACCCAGCCATTCTGGAACAACTAGAAAGTGAAGAAAGCATCTGGTTTGGTCAGGACAAATTTGAAGTCATTTTAACAGTGGATAGTGAAGTTGCCCTGCATTTTGAGCAAAGACAATTATTGCCTGAACAACAGGTGATTAAACATCTGGATGATGGCGGACTACTGTTATCCAGTCGGATTACCCACACGACACAACTTTTACCCTTAGTACGTTATTGGATTCCACATCTAAAAATTGTTAATCCTGAATATTTACAGGATGGGTTGGAAGCTGAATTAAAAACATATCTTGATATTTGATAAGTAAATTGAAGTGATTATACATTTTAGTTTTCTATAAATATTTAGGATTGAATCGAAATTATATTTTATTTACCAAAGGAAAGTATTTATGCAAGATGAGAAAAAAGATAGTCTGATTTCTGCCAGTAGAAGTTTAATCAGTGATATTGCACAAGCGATAAAAGGTGAAATGCAACCATTAGATACAAAGGCACAGGAAAGACTAGATCAACTAGCTGAAACTGCTCGTGAAGCATCTCATGTAGAAACGAAAAAAGCTGACGTAGAAAATTCAGTTGAAGTTAGTAAGGCAAAAGCAGCACGATTTCAATTAAAGGATGTTGTGTTACCAGCAACAACTGAAAATGAAATTCGGGAAGCATTAATTAAAGTGAAGTTTCATGAATTAATTTATCATTCATGGGGATTTAATGAAATTGATCCATCTGGTAAAGGCTGTGTTTTAAATTTTTATGGTCCACCTGGAACAGGTAAATCTCGTGGGGCTGAGGCTTTAGCAGGTGAATTAGGTTTGCCATTTTTAAAAGTAGATTTAGCTGAACTTGAAAGTAAGTTTATGGGTGAAACGGCTAAAAACTTATGTGCTGTATTTAAGGAAGCACAGGAAAACCATGCCTTATTATTTTTTGATGAAGCAGATACAGTTTTAGGTAAAAGATTATCATCTGTAACTCAAGGTGTTGATGCTGAAATTAACATGACACGTTCAACCATGTTAATTGAAATGGATAATTTTACAGGTGTTTTAGTTTTTGCCAGTAATTTTCCTGAAAATTATGATTCTGCATTTAGACGACGTATTTCTCATCATATTCATTTCCAGTTACCTGATTTAGATGCCCGTATTCGTTTATGGGATATGCACCTTGTACCTAATATTCCGTTGCATTGTGAAAATCGGGAACAGTTATTAAAGAATCTTGCTGAACAATCAGAAACTTTTGCAGGTGGATATATTTTACAAGCGATGCGTTTAGCATTACCAATGGCAGTCAATCCGATTGAACCTGCAAAAAGTCAATTAACAGAAGAGCATTTACTTAAATCTATTGATCTGGTGAAACGTGGTATGCGTGAAGTCGGTAGTGATGTTCAGGAACGGCTAAATGATACCCGAGAAATGTTTGGGATTAAAAAGGCTGAAAATACGAATATACAGAATAGTCAAGAAGTTTCTGTAAATGATGAATCAACTGAAAGTCATATTGAGGGGATAAATTAATGGGATTTTGGAGTAGCGTTGGTGGTTTTGTTAGTGGAGCTGTTCGCAGTGCAGGACGAGCGGTAGGAGCAGTAGTATCTGGTGCTGGACGTGCATTAGGTGCAGTTGCTTCTGCTGGTAGCCGCTTATTTAAAAGTGCAGTTTCGGCAGTCAAACAAATGGCATCTAAAGTTTCAGACTGGAAAGCCTTGTTAGGGGCAATGTGGGACGGAGCAAAAACAGGGGCACAGATAGGAGCAAAAAAAGGCCCTTGGGGAATGTTGTTTGGTGGTTTGATTGGTGCAGGTGTTGGCGGATTTATGGAGTGGAAAAAACAGGCTGCACGACATCAAAAAGAAGAGATGCCTATACCAGAAGAGTATGCGGAATATGAAACGGAAACAGACGTTGATATTGAACGTCTAGGTAAAATGATTACTGAGTTTTTACCAGCACTGCAACGTAAA
>AZIJ01011885.1_pt1 | contig 28644 bp, 24 predicted proteins | sample 359151 | NCBI WGS metagenome assembly AZIJ01 (sample SAMN02429718, study PRJNA222666) | marine sediment metagenome | biome: Sediment sample; isolation source: enrichment culture of sample MGS-ElMAX(UA) from oil contaminated site at the... | place: Egypt: El Max | collected 2013-01-23 | depth 9.22 m m | reverse complement strand
ATTATTCGATTATCATCGTCAACAATCGGTGCGGCGGCAGAGAGGAATAAGTTGTCAGCCAGATTGACATAATGAAGACCATACGCGCGTAGTTGCTGTATGTTTTTACTTAAATCAAAGTCTAATAAATCACTCGCTGGGCCTTTATATTCGGCAATGGTTTCACCGGAATTGGTAATGCGTATGCCGGCAGCAAGATTAGGAATAAAGGCCGCAGCATCAGCTATACGGTTAATCGTTTCATTTGCAACCTGGTCTAAATCGATATCACCGGCTGAATATGCGATTAACGCTTTACGGATTTGAGTGCGACTCGCGAACTGTTTGGCAATTGACTGATAATGTTGCAATTGCTTTTGCACTGACATCGCCTGCGCTGAAGCATAGGTTAAGCCGGTGCGTTCTTGGGATTGTGAGATGTAAAACGATAGTGGAATTAACGTTGCTAAACTTGCGATAACACCTGTCAACAAAATACCCCACACGACTTTGCGGATTAGCGTACGATATTTCCCTGAAATGTCCTTTGCAGTTCTAGTCACTGCGAATCCTTATGCTGGCATTAATGTGATAGTTTTATATCCTTTTAAAAACAGTATAGCTAGTTTCGTTTGAATTTTGTGCAAAAAGGAGTGGGTATTATCCTACCCCATTGTGACTAATTTGCCTGACTCCAGAAACCACGACACAGTTCGGTAACATCGCGCACACATTCTTGACGTTGAGCGTCGCGAACAAAGCTACGCTGATTTAAGCTCGACCACTGTGGGTGACGACGTGCTAATTTTAATCGTCCTGACAACGCACGTAAGAATTGCTCGCGTAATTTTGAAGATTGCGTCACTAACAATAAATCTTGTGAACCGTGACCGCGTGTTGCCAGCTGTTGTAATAAATTTAATTGGCGCAAGGTCAATAACTTTAAAATTTCATCATCGACAATTAATTCGCGTTCACCTTTAAAGTGTCCCAGTAACTTTTTACCGTAGTGATTCCAGCCCTGCCAAATACCACCGACAGCAGCACCAAGCGCAGTACCAGCGCCCAAACTCATACCACCAACCATTAAATCAACACCGGCGCCAATCGCTGCACCACTGCCTACGCCAACACTGGCTTTGATACCGAACTCTTTCAGCGTGTCCAGTTCGAATAAATCATCTTTCCACGTGCCGTCAGTTTGTCGGAGTTGTTGCAATCGAACGTGCTCTAACCGAAACGCGTATAACGCAAGCATTTCAGTGATACAGTTACGTTCGCGGCGCTTAACCAAGTTTTGCATTTGTTCAACAATAGGTTTCAACTGGGCTTCATTAATATTTGCTTTGATTTGTTCGTGAAATGCCGCAACGTCAACCAGTAATTCAGCAATTTGGGTTAGGCCGGTGTTTAACCGATGCGCGCGTTGCTGGGTTCGATATTCAGCCAATTGTTCAAGTTGACTTTGGAAGCCCGGAACAATCGCACTCAGGCGGTTAAACAATATTGCTTCTCCACCTTCTGGTGGACTCACGGCGTCAAACTCAATATGCGCATGCAGGTTCACTTTCGTTAACGCTAGCTTCCATTCATTTACATTGTTGGGCTTTTGCGCAGTAAAATTTAAGATGGGTAATATTGGTTTGCCACAGCGCGCCAGCACGCTTAATTCATCTTGATACTTTGGCAAGACAGGGTCACGTACGTCAATCACGTAAAGTGCGGCATGACATTTGAGTAATTGACGTAAAACCTTCGACTCTTGCTCAAACTGATGCGCTGCAGCCATGGTGCTTAGAAAATGACGAACCTGTGCTGGTCCGTCATGTCGAAAGCTGGATTCACTGTGGATTAAATGTTCGTATAAATCGGAGCCGGCTTCTAATCCTGGCGTATCAAATAAACGCAGTAAAACTTGACCATCGGCATCAACATCAATACTCGTGACTTCGCGTGTTGTGCTTGGCCGTGAGTCAACTTCACCGAATTGGCTATCATGTAATAATGTGCGCATTAACGAGGTTTTACCGGTGTTGGTATGCCCAACCACCGCTAACATAAGAGCGTTTACTGTTTCCATATTACGCCCTCCTCGTCTAAACACTCTTGCCAATGCACAATTCTCTTTTCATCGCTTTTTTCAGAAATAATCAATAGTGCTTCAACGTTTAAACAATATTGTTGGAGTAGCGCGAGAAAACGCATGGCTGCTCTATCCGGTGTGAGTTGTGCATTTAAACGCACGGTAATTTTTGCAACTGGCTCGGCATCAAGTCGTGCCAGTAAACGGTGTTTTTCGTCACTGCTAGCAATTACCCCTGCATACCAATCTTCACGTTGATGTTGTGCAGCCCACGCAGTATCCGCTTCATGATCCAGGCTCAGCACCAATTCGCCATGCCCCGGTTTAGGCGTTCGCCATTGTGATGAATCGATACCCGACACATCACTATCGGCATCAACGAGTTCGGTAGCGGCTGACACCGTTAGTTTGCGAATAATCGGGGCATAACCAGGTAGTGTCAAATCGATGGTCATTTTACGAATACGGGCAATCAAAACTCCAATTGCACCGATTAAAAACAATAACCGCCATGCGACACCATAAATAATGACGCAGCTTAATAACCAACGTCCAGCTTCAAGTTGTGCACTCTCGCTCGGCTGATCCCACAATGCGGCAACCGAGGGCGCATCAACGCCGAATAAACTCGGTAAAAATCCGATAACACTAACCCAAGTCTGCAAGGTCGCGGCTGGCCAAATCGTGGTTGCCCATGTGAAAGCATAAGCACTGGTACTCAGATGAAAGAATAAGACAAACCATACCGCCAACATGAACAACGTCCAATAACCGTGGGTTAGCGCGGCGCCCGCAGGTTTTGTCAGGCCGTATTGGTTAGCGATGGTAAGCAGGGTGTTATTAAACTGCTGATTGTATTGGCGCTGGCCAATATGCTCGAGACCCCATAACGACACGCGACCAACCCAACCATAGCTATCTTTAATAATCAGCGAAAAACACCACAAGACGAATAGAATAATGTGTAAACCCAATAGCATCATCAAGGCGTAACTGAGCGAAATAGGTTGTGAGACGCTTAACGTACCGCGAACTACTGCAACAGCACCAATTATTGCGAATAGACTCAGAAGAATAGCGATAAGACGACGAAAATGGTCCCACAAACGAAGTTGGTGGACTAAGCCAAGCCGCGCCGCCAAAAGTTCGGCACGTTTAAACACGCGCTGTTCCATAGTCGGTAACTGGCGAGCTTGTTGTTCGATGGCATCGGCGCGTTGAAAGCCATTTTGTAATTCATGGCGACGAACGAGCTCGGCCATCCACACTGATCGAAAACGAGAGAATATTTTAAGCATTGAACCGCTATCTACTTAGCTAAACTGCATTGTAATTATTATTTTTATTAGCCTTCATTTAACCTGAGAAGCGGTCGATTTACAACGCTTGATTCGGGTATTTCGAACGAAGATTTATAATTGAGTACGTTGACGACAAGTCGCTTCAGATAAGTCGTAATTAACACTCACATAGTGGTCATTAGGGCAAACTAACTTTTCTGAATCTTTTTTCGAGTTTGAGGATAACTGCGTTAACTTAACTGCCCAATCGTTCAAGTTGACGTTGGGTGTCACATCAATCTGTTGATCGCGGTTAAAATATTGAAACGCAACGCCGCCGAATATGAAAAGCAACAATAGTTTGCGCATGGCTATATCTACCTAAATTGCAGTTAACGAAGAGATTGGTAATCTCTGCCTCTAGTACAGCAATGAGTCTAAGCAAATCTTCTTATTTGCACCGTAAATTTAGGGTAAATTCAGTGTAAATATTGAACCATGCACCTAGTGCTATGATTTTACTCGCAATAACTTTACGGCAGTGCCATATGCCAGTAGTTCGGCCGCACCATGCGCAAGCATAGAGGTACTAAAACGCACATCAATGACAGCATCAGCGTCAAGCGAACGGGCTTCGTCGACCAATCGGTCTAACGCTTGCTCACGGCTCTCAGCAAGTAACTTTGTGTAATCGTGTATTTCACCACCAACAATGTTACGAAAAGCAGCAAAAATATCGCGTAACATCAGAATTTCTCGTTGCTCAGTTGATAACTTTTGCAAGCCCGTACGAACCCATTGTTGAGTTTGCCAGGTCTCGAGTTGACAATCAGGCTCAATCGAAACAGGAGCTGATTGTTCTTCGGTTTCACTATCAATTGGTTGCTCTTTGCGCTCATGCCGAATCACGTCAATCGCCGCGTTGTGTACCGAACGCAAAAACCAAGCTTTAAGATGCTGGCTTTCGTGCGGCATGTCGGAGAGAAACATTGCCTTGGCTAATACCTGCTGAACACTATCGGCGGCGCGTTGCTCGCACTGCTGAATTGCCATAGCGTGAGCCATCGCATCAGCTAAAAACGGGCGTAATAACGCCAACCGATCAGACATATAAGTTCCTAGTAAAATGGTCGCTTACTTATAAAACGAACGAGGTAATCCTTTTATTCCCTTTTTTCTAAAAAATATTTTAAGTGATTAATCTGGCAAAAAGCCGCCAGACTGACGTGCCCATAGCTGCGCATATAAACCGCCATGCGCTAACAACTCCTCGTGGCTACCTTGCTCCACAATTCGGCCTTCATCCATCACCACTAACCGATCCATCGCGGCAATCGTGGATAATCGATGAGCTATGGCAATAACCGTTTTACCTTCCATGAGTCGATATAAGTTTTCCTGAATTGCCGCTTCCACTTCTGAATCCAATGCTGAGGTGGCCTCATCAAGTATCAGAATTGGCGCATCTTTTAACATGACTCGCGCTATCGCAATGCGTTGCCGTTGCCCTCCTGAAAGCTTCACACCGCGCTCACCAACATGCGCTTCATAGCCACGTCGGCCTTGCGAGTCCTCTAAATCGGCAATAAAGGCATCGGCTTCGGCGCGATGCGCAGCTTGATCAATCATCTCTTGCGTTGCATCTGGGCGACCGTACGCAATATTGCCGCGGACCGAACGATGTAATAGCGACGTGTCTTGGGTGACCATGCCAATATGTTGGCGTAGGCTTTCTTGCGTCACCATAGATATATCCTGACCATCAATGGTAATCCGCCCTTCTTTCACTTCATAAAAGCGCAGCAACAGATTCACTAGGGTTGATTTACCAGCACCGGAACGACCGACTAAGCCAATTTTTTCGCCTGCTTTAATCGCAAGTTCAAGATCGCGTAATACGGGTTTATCTTCGCTATAAAAGAAATTGAGATGTTCAAAATGAATATTGCCCTGCTTAACAACAAGCGGCTTCGCTTGCGGCTTATCTTGAATATCTTGTGGAACTGAGACGGTCTTAATACCGTCTTGCACGGTTCCGATATTTTCAAAGAGTGACGAAATCTCCCACATGATCCACTGGCTCATACCCCACAGGCGAAGTACCAAACTGAGCGCAACTGCAATGGCACCAACTGTAATCAGACTCTCGACCCATAAGTAAATTGCCAAAAATCCGACACTAAATAACAATAGCGAATTTAGAAGATACAAACACGTATACAGCTTCGTCACTAAGCGCATTTGCCGGTGCACAGTTCCGAGGAAATCAGTCATACCCTCTTTTGCAAAGGCGAGTTCACGTTGCGCATGAGAAAACAGTTTGACCGTTTGAATATTGGTATAACTATCGACAATTCGACCAGTCATGATTGAACGCGCGTCGGCTTGCGCAGCGGCCACTTTCCCAAGACGCGGCACAAAATATCGCAACAAAACAACATATAGCGCTAACCAAACGATAAGCGGCAATGCTAAGCGCCAATCAGCAGCACCAATAATCACCACAGTACCGATGAAATAAACCGTGACATAGTTCAGCACATCGAACAGCTTGATCACACACTCTCGTACCGCTAAAGCTGTTTGCATTACTTTAGTTGCAATTCGACCGGCAAATTCATCTTGATAAAAGGTGACAGACTGGTTGAGTAGATATTTATGCACTAACCAACGAATCCGCATTGGGTAGTTGCCCAACAGACTTTGATACGTAATCAAAGAATGAAATATCACCAATAACGGCAAGCCGATGAGCACGACCGCGGCCATACCTGTTAGCCCCCAAAACTGTTCTTGCACAAACGTTTCGCGGTTTTGTTCAGCCAGCCAGTCCACAATATTACCAATGAAACTGAATAACCAAACTTCGGTCAGTGCAATCAACATCATCAAGGCGCCAGCGGTGAAGATAAACGGCCACGCACCTCGACTGTAATACAAACAAAAGGCAACCAACGTTTTCGGTGGCTGCTCTGGGTTACCATCCGGAAATGGTTTAAGACGACGTTCAAACCAACTGAACATGAATAATCCTTAATTGCAGGTTACACGTAACAAGCTAGACTTTGGTCGTATGTCAGTTGTTAGTGTGCATGAAGTAACATAACGCAGTTATTGTTGTACCAATAATAAACTAAAAAGGGTAACGTCATGAATGCAATTCTGCTAATGCTACTCGGTTTAGGTGCGATGTTTTTGGGCTATGTGTTTTATTCAAAATTCGTAGCCGAAAAAATATTCAAACTTGATCCGAATTTCCGAACACCAGCTCATGAATTTGAAGATGGTGTCGACTTTGTTCCGACCAACAAATATGTGTTGTGGGGACATCACTTCACTTCAGTAGCTGGTGCTGCTCCTATTATTGGACCAGCCATTGCGGTCATTTGGGGTTGGGTTCCAGCATTTTTGTGGGTGGTTTTCGGTACCATCTTTTTCGCGGGTGTGCATGATGCCGGTGCAATTTGGGCCTCGAACCGTAATAAAGCTCGCTCAATTGGTGCCTTGACGGGAGATGTTGTCGGCAAGCGTTCACAAAGCTTGTTCATGATCGTTATCTTCTTGGTTTTACTAATGGTCAATGCAGTATTTGCCACAGCTATCTCAGGCCTGCTGATTAACTTCCCAAGTTCAGTCGTACCGGTTTGGGGGGCAATTTTTGTCGCACTTATTATTGGCCAAGTAATTTTCCGTAAATGGATGAATCTTGGTACGGTATCGATTCTTGGTGTTATCGCACTGTACGCATTAATTTATGCGGGTCCGTCATTGCCTATTGCGTTGCCTGAGACGGTTTTTGGCGTTTCTGATAATGCGCAGTGGATTATCGTGCTCTTCCTATACGCTGCCATTGCCTCACTATTACCAGTATGGATGTTGCTGCAACCGCGTGACTATATTAATGGTCTGCAATTATTTATTGGTTTAATTTTGGTGTACGGTGCGGTGTTAATTAGCGGCCCCGAACTTGTGGCACCAGCGTTCAACACCAACACGCCAGAAGGAACCCCAAGTTTGGTGCCGTTACTATTTGTAACGATTGCCTGTGGTGCGATTTCAGGCTTCCACGGTTTGGTTGCTTCAGGTACCACCTCAAAACAGCTCGATAAAGAAACCGATGCACGATTTGTTGGTTACTTCGGCGCGATTGGTGAAGGTTCATTGTCTTTGGCCACCATCATTGCCGCTACTGCGGGCTTTGCAACACTTGCTGATTGGCAAGCGGTATATCATAGCTTCGGACAAGGTGGTGTATCTGCCTTCGTACAAGGCGGCGCGAATATCTTAAACAACGGTATTGGGCTCGATGTGGAGCTATCACAAACATTGCTGACTGTAATGGCTGTTTTATTTGCTGGTACCACCATGGACACCGGCTTACGTCTGCAACGTTATATCTTCCAAGAATGGGGCAATATCTACAATATTAAGTGGATGGAAAAGGCGGCACCAGCAACCTTGCTTGCTGTGATTTCGTGCCTACTTCTCGCCTTTGGTGCAGGCGGTGCTGATGGTTCAGGTGGCCTATTAATTTGGCCATTATTTGGAACCACCAACCAATTGTTAGCAGGCTTAACGTTGCTTGTGATTACCACCATGTTGGTTAAGTTGGGACGTCCAATGTACGTCACCTTAATCCCATTGTTGTTCTTGTTAGTCATGACAATCTATGCCCTGTTAATTCAGCTGATGGGCTTTTATCAGAAATCAGATTGGTTCCTGTTCGGCTTAGACTTAGTTGTGTTAGTAGCGGCTATTTGGATTGCTCTGGAAGCTGCTGGAACATTAACGCGCCTCCGCCGTGAAGCACGTCAATCAGCTAATTAAGGTATTACTATGAAAATACGAGCGATTGTGGAATGGTTAAAGCAGGCAAATGAATACGCGACCAACGTGTACAACGCCCCTTACCGTTCTGCGATTGCTCGTGCCAAGCGGGATGAAGATGATTTATTCATGCTTTTAGTGTTCTCCGAACTCATGGGCGTTCCGAATCCCGCTTCTTATTACACACTGGAATTACAGCCGTTATTATTAGAGCGCTTCCACGAATGGCATTTACGCATGGGAATGGAGCATTCGCCGTTAGACGGTTTTCGGTGTTGTTAAGCCCCCTACCTCGTTTTATTCCGCTAATTTTATGGTGACCTGATGTTCTCGCTGAATACGAAAAAAATCATTTTTGTTGGAGGTAAAGGTGGCGTTGGAAAAACCACCGTGTCATCGGCTATCGCCTTACAACAAGCGGAATTAGGGCGTCGTGTTTTACTTATTTCTACCGACCCCGCCCATAGCTTAGCTGATGCTTTTGACCGGCCGATTGGTGACAGTAAAACCAAAGTTGCAGTTGGTGTTGATGCGTTAGAGATTGATCCGGATCGTGAAGTTGATGCGCATATTGAGCGAGTCATGCGTACGATGAAACGGTTCAGCAAACCCGATATGTTCCCAGAAATAGAGCGCCAAATGCGTTTAACACAGCAGTCGCCGGGTGCACAAGAAGCTGCTTTGTTAGAGCGAATTGCCCGCATTATTGATGAAGAACCTGCCCATTACGATGTCATTATTTTTGACACGGCACCAACGGGTCATACGTTACGTTTATTGAGCCTTCCTGAGGCGATGGCGGCATGGACACAAGGCCTATTAAAACAAAGTCAGAAAGCAAAACAGCTTGAAGGTGTGCTTGAACATCTCTCGCCCAAAGCCGGTAAAGACATTACCAATCCAATGGCTGATCCAACACAACATGAAACAGCAACGATGGATGATCGTACCGCCGAGATTACCGAAACGTTGTTGCGGCGCCAGCGCTTATTTCATCGTATTCGGCATGTGTTGACCGACCCACAACAAACTGGATTAGTATTTGTATTAACGCCGGAAAAATTACCGATTTTAGAAACAACGCGTGCCGTTGCGGCGCTTAAATCTGAGCATCTGCCGATTGCTGGTTTAGTCATCAACCGTAACCTGCCTGATCTTATTGATAGTGACTTTTTTGCACAGCGGCGTCAGCAAGAATCACTTTATCGCGAAGAAATTGAAAATACCTTTGCTGATTTATCGCGCGTTTATTTGCCGTTGTTTCCAACCGATTTACATGGTTTAGCTGCGTTGCAAAAAGTTTGTGCAGAATTGCCCCGCGACTAAACCACGACCTTAGACAAGCAGGTAACTCACATAGGCTACGAGGCCTAGGCCTAGAAGCCACCACCCTGCTTGTCTACTTTGCTGTTGCCACCAATTCAACACTCGCTCCCCAAACCAATAAACCAGCAGTGCGAGTCCGTAATAACGAATACCCCGAGCAATTAACGAAGCCAGCATGAAGAGGCTAAATGGATACTCGCTACTCCCTGCCGCTAACATACCAACTTGAAACGGTACTGGGGTAATCCCCACTAACAATAACGTAGCAAAACCATGTTCACTAAAACGCGCGGTAAACGCTTCGAAGGCATCCTGATAACCCAAGGTGGTGAGTAACCAATCGCCTAGATCGTCTAAAAACCAATAGCCAACGCTGTAGCCAATGCTAGCGCCGACTAAACAGCCTAACAACGTTGCCGTAGCAATAGCCCAAATACGGTCGCGTTGATGAATTAATAGCGGAATAAGGATAAGTTCCAATGGGATGGGAACAATCAGACTTTCCAACAACGAAGCGAGGAAAATAAGCGGCAATATCGCTTTTGAGTCAGCAAAACGAGCTAACCAACGGTCAGCGCGTTTATTGTGAGTTGACTGCATTCAACTATTCGCCAAATGCACCAGCAGCACCTGGATATACCACAGGGCTTTCAAAGTCATCGTCGCTCACACTAGCAACACCGAAAAAGTAATTATCAATCACCACATTTTCGAGTGTGTATTCAGTGACGTTGCCAACATAGCGGCTGAATTCCCAATTTGGTGCATCAGTATGACGCCAATAAATGCGATAACCTTTCACATGGTCTTTCTCGGCAGCTGTTGGCGCCGCCCAACTCAATGTTGTACTTGGGCTCACTGCTCCGGCAATTTTCACTTGTGCCGGAGGGCTTGGTGCCCACGCCATACTAGCCAGAGATACGGCATTTAATGCGGTTAATTTAGCTGCATAATCAAAGTCTACGCCATCGATGGTGTCGCCGTATGCAATGCCATTCTCAACGCGCAAATCTTGATGTTGACGATTATAGTTTTCGTTGGTTTCCATAATGCGTACGCCAGGAAATCCAAGATCGTTAAACGGTCGATGATGTCCGCCACGCGCAAAACGGTCTAAGCGATAAATCACCATGGTATCTAAGTTTGGGATATAACGATCCGCCATCCAGTCGATGTAGCGTGCGACATTTCGGCTTGGTGAATCGACTTCACCACCCATGAAACGACGCCGACGAATATCCTCTGGCGTTTCGTCTTGGCGCGTTCCTTCAGCAAAAATTCGCGCGGTCGTATTATCGATGACACCGTTTATACCTTCAATATTACCGATCATGTCATTATTCAAGACAGCTTTAATACGCCAACCATCTTGTTTTGCTTGCTCAGCCATGATCTTACCGCCAAAAAGCCCCTGCTCTTCGCCGGCTAATGCGGCATAAACAATACTTCCGGCAAATTTATATTTACTTAATACGCGCGCGGCTTCGATAGTCCCTGCAACCCCTGAGGCGTTATCGTTGGCACCCGGGGCATCGGAAGTGTAATCCATAACATCACTCACACGTGAATCGATATCCCCCGACATAATCACGTAACGTGATGGGTCGACAGTCCCCTTCTGTACCGCAATCACGCTGACCACCTCAACAGGATCAGGAATACGCGGCTCACCCGAGATCACTCGCGACTGGTAATAAACTTCAAGGCAACCACCACATTCGGCAGAGATTTTATCAAATTCAGCCTTAATCCAGCGGCGTGCAGCACCTATGCCGCGGGTATCCGATTCAGTTTCTGATAACGTATGACGCGTACCAAAGCTCACCAGCTTTTCAATATCGTGTTCAATACGATCAGCCGAAACTGCTTGTTGAATGGCATGCAATTGTGGCTGGTCGGTATATTCGACATCGGCATGCGCGCTCATGGCGAAAACACCAGCTGCGACAGACGACAATAGCGCCGACGGTTTAAGTTTCATCGCGACTTCCTCTAGTTGGTCTGTTAAGAATGGCGTACTATACCTTTATACGTTATCCATAAAAGAGGACGCAACCATGAAAGCAGTTGGTTATCGACACTCTGGGTCGATTGATACAGAAAATGCGTTAATTGACACGACTGTGCCCGATCCTGTGCTCGGGCCAAATGATATTTTGGTCGCTGTTTACGGTATTGGCGTGAACCCAGTTGATACCAAAATTCGCTCGCGCCGTGAGCCGGCAGCCGACGAAATCGGTATTTTGGGCTGGGATGCCAGCGGCGCTGTACTCAGCGTTGGGGAAAATGTCTTTGATTTTAAAGAAGGCGATGAGGTTTGGTATGCCGGCGCAGTCAATCGACATGGCTGCAACGCTCAATATCAGGTGGTTGATGCGCGCATTGCCAGCAAAAAACCAAGAACCTTATCATTTGCCGATGCTGCCGCAATGCCCCTTACTTTTTTAACTGCTTGGGAATTACTCTTCGAGCGTCTCGGTTTAACTGAAGAAAATAACGCCACGGACTCAGCTACGTTATTGATTACTGGCGCCGCTGGTGGCGTTGGCTCTGCATTATTACAATTAGCTAAACTGAACCAAAACCTAACAACAATCGCCACCGCATCCCGAACTGAATCCCAGCAATGGGCGAAAAAGATGGGTGCCGACATCGTCATCGATCACAGTCAACCACTAGCGCCTCAGCTTCAGCACCATGGGATTCAACAGGTGACTCATGTCGCCAGCTTGACGCATACCGATCAGCATTTTGCCGCGTTAGTTGAGCTGTTGGCGCCACAAGGTCACTTTGCCCTGATTGATGATCCTGAGCAGCCGTTAGATATCAAACTCATGAAACAAAAAAGTCTCGCATTGCATTGGGAATTCATGTTTACCCGCTCGTTATTCGAAACCACTGATATGCATCGGCAAGGTCAAATATTACGTGAAGTGGCTGAATTAACGGATGCAGGTAAACTGCAAACCACAAAAACTGAGCACTTTGGTGATTTAACTGCCGCAAATTTAATCCGCGCGCACAAGCAACTCGAATCGCACAGTACTGTCGGCAAAATCGTACTCGACGGTTACAATGCTCCCCTTGCCTAACTGGTGCACTGGTCAGCGGTGAAACGTAGCTCAAACAGCAACGTTTCATCGCGATCTAAATAGCGGATAACCAAAAAATCAGCCTGTTCGCGATAGAATTTAAGTGATTCACTCGCACAATATTGACGCAACATTGCCGGCTGTAGCTGCTGGCGGATATCCTCAATATTGTGTTGGTATTTATTCACATCAACAAGGCTATAAATAAAACGCATCCCGTAATTAACCACCTCCGCGCGTTCGAAACGTGTCTGACGATCCAGTAGTTTGGGTAAATCACGATTCAACTTACCTGAGCGCTCTAACAGCTGTTGATACAAATCGTTACGATTTTTAATTGTTGAGCTAGTTGCTAACTGGCGATAGAGCAAAATCATCACACATCCCAATAAAAGAACCCCAACCCCAAGCAAAAGCTGGCGTTTAAAGCGATTTGTCATAAACTTCACCTATTATTTGCACCGTATTTTCAGATTGAACGTATCGAAAATATTGAGACCAGTCACTTACAAACATACATGAATGTATGTATAATTATGGTCGTCAAAAATCATTAACCGAATACGAGGTATTTACATGCAACAACGTTTTCGTAAGCCGTTGTTCGTATCTGTGTTAGCAAGTTCTATTTTGCTAGCTAGTTGTGGTGACGCCGAGCAAGGCGCTGCAAACGCAGGTCAACAGCAACAAATGACCGTTGGAATCGTCACTGTTAGCGCGCGCGACGTTGATTTAACCACTACCCTACCTGGCCGTGCAAGTGCCTTTCGCGTTGCCGAAGTGCGTCCGCAGGTCAGCGGTATTTTAGAAAAGCGCCTATTTGAAGAAGGCTCAATGGTTGAAGCTGGCCAACAGTTGTATCAAATTGATGCCGCGATGTACGAGGCAGAGCTAGCTAGCGCAAAGGCTGAAATTGCGCGCGCTACCGCCGCAGTAAAATCAACCAAGTCGCGCTTTGAGCGCAGCCGTGACTTGTTAAAAGATAAAGCGATAAGCCAACAAGATTTTGATGAAGCTGAAGCAGCGTACCTGCAAGCAGAAGCACAATTAAAAGTTGCTCAGGCGAACTTAGCTCGTGCCGAACTCAACCTAGAATATACCAAGGTAAAAGCTCCAATTGCGGGTCGCATTGGCCGCTCACAGCTTACCGAAGGTGCATTGTTGAGTGTTGGCCAAGCACAAGCGCTAACGACAATTACCCAGCTTGACCCAATTTATGTCGATATCGCACAAAGCACCAGTGACTACCTTACTTTACAGCAAGCGATTGCTGATGGCCGTATTGAGACGGATGCAAATAATCGCGCCAAAGTGGTAGTCCGTGTAGGCGAAAATGATAACTTCAGCACACAAGGCGAGTTGCTATTCAACGAAGTTACCGTTGACCCGCAAACCAGTGCTATCACGCTACGCGCTCGTCTCGATAATCCGGACCACGCTATTTTACCAGGTATGTATGTGCGCGCTGAAGTTGCTGCTGGCAACCTGAAAAACGCAATCTTAGCGCCACAAACCGGTGTTTCAAGAGACCCGCGCGGTCGCGCCATTGCCTATGTTGTGAATTCAGAGGGCAATGTTGAACAACGTTATTTGCAAGTCGATCGTACTGTTGGAACCGATTGGGTCGTCACAGATGGCCTGCAACCTGGCGACAAAATTATTGTTGAAGGGCTTCAGAAGATTCAGCCTGGTATGCCTGTACAAACTGAAGAAGTGAAGTAAATCATGGCAAAATTTTTTATAGATCGCCCTATTTTTGCATGGGTTATCGCTATTGTGATCATGCTCGCTGGTGGCCTTGCGGTAACGCAGCTTCCAGTAGAACAGTATCCTGAAATTGCGCCACCTTCGGTGCAGATTAACGCAAGCTATCCGGGTGCTACTGCGGCAACCTTGGAAGAGAGCGTCACGCAGGTTATTGAACAGAACATGAACGGTATTGATAACCTCAAATACTTTTCATCAACCAGTGATTCTGCCGGTAACGCGAGTATCACGTTAACCTTTGAAGCTGGTACCGATGCGGATATCGCGCAGGTGCAGGTGCAAAATAAGTTGCAACTTGCGCTACCGTTATTGCCGCAAGAGGTTCAAAACCAAGGCTTAGTTGTTGCCAAATCAAATAACTCGTTCTTGCTGGTTGCTGCGCTTATCTCGAGCAATCCGGAAATTACCCAAATCGATCTCGGCGATTATATCGCCAGTAATATGCAAGATCCGATTAGTCGTACACCGGGTGTCGGTAACGTACGCTTGTTTGGTGCGCCTTACGCCATGCGTATTTGGTTGGATCCGAATAAATTGGTGCGCTATAACATGACCACCTTAGATGTGGTGATGGCACTTCGGGAACAAAATAACCAAGTTGCAGCGGGACAAATCGGTGGTACGCCGGCAGTTGAAAATCAACGTCTCACGGCCTCTATTATTGCGCAAACGCGGCTAGAAACCGTTGAGCAATTTGAACAGGTGCTACTGCGTGTTAATGGCGACGGCTCGAAAGTAACTGTGGGCGATGTCGCGGAAGTTGAACTGGGTGGCCAGGATTATGGCGTTATTGCTCGCTATAACCGTCAGCCTGCGAGTGGTCTTGCGGTAAACCTTGCAACCGGAGCGAACGCATTAGAAACCGCAGAGGCTGTGAAAGCGCGATTAGCTGAACTTGAGCAATTCTTCCCGCAAGGCGTTGAGCTGGTCATTCCATATGACACCACACCGTTTGTCGAGATCTCAATCAAAGAAGTTGTAAAAATTCTCTTTGAAGCGGTCGTGTTAGTGTTCATTCTGATGTTTATCTTTTTGCAGAACCTGCGCGCAACCATTATTCCATCGCTGGCTATCCCGGTAGTTTTACTCGGTACCTTCGGCATTATGTCGGCGTTGGGATTCTCGATTAACACGCTAACCATGTTTGGTTTAGTTCTCGCCATCGGTCTATTAGTGGATGACGCGATTGTTGTGGTCGAGAACGTTGAGCGCTTAATGAGTGAAGAGAAGCTGACCCCACGCCAAGCCACGATAAAATCCATGCAGCAGATTACCGGTGCACTCGTCGCTATCGGTTTGGTAATGGCTGCGGTATTCGTGCCCATGGCATTTTTCGGTGGTTCGACTGGTGCGGTTTATCGACAGTTCTCGATTACCATTATTTCTGCCATGTCATTATCAGTTTTGGTCGCGATTATTTTCACACCTTCGTTGTGTGCGACAATTCTAAAACCTCTGAACCATGATCATGAAGCAAAAGGTATTCTCGGCTGGTTCAACCGTTCGCTCGATCGAGCAACCAAAAAGTACACCAGTTCGGTCCAATCAATCATCAAACGAAGCACACGTTTTGTATTGATTTATCTCGGCCTGATTGTGGTGCTTGGATTCCTATTTACGCGGATGCCAAGCTCATTTATTCCAAACGAAGACCGCGGTGTATTTTTAACGCAGATGCAATTGCCATCTGGCGCAACGCAAGAACAATCGCGTCAGACCATGGCAAAAATCGAAGATTATTACCTCGATCAAGCGCAAGGTGTTCGTTCGGTATTCTCAGTTGTCGGCTTTAGCTTCAGCGGCCAGGGCCAAAACTCAGGCTTGGCCTTCGTGCGCTTAACCGACTGGAGTGAACGGACGTCGCCAGAACTGCAAATTGACGCCATTATTGGACAAGCATTTGGCTACTTCATGCAAATACGTGAAGCCATGGTGTTTGCTTTCAACCTACCATCGATTCCTGAACTTGGTACCGCAAGTGGCTTTAACTTGTATATTCAAGACCGTGGCGGACTGGGTCATGAAGGTCTGTTAGAAGCCCGTAATCAGCTACTGGGAATGGCGGCACAAGAACCGATGTTGACTGGTGTGCGTCCGAATGGTTTAGAAGATACGGCACAGCTACGCATTGATGTCGATTATGAAAAAGCCAAAGCACTTGGGCTAAGTATTAGCGATATCAACTCAACCTTATCTAACGCGTTTGGTACTACCTATGTGAACGACTTTGTCGACCGTGGTCGGGTGAAAAAGGTATACCTCCAAGGTGTTCCTGAAGCACGCATGACCCCTGCCGATATCGGCAAATGGTATGTTCGCAATGCCAGTGGTGAGATGGTGTCATTTTCATCATTCTCAACAACCCATTGGGACTTCGGACCACAGCGTCTCGAACGCTATAATGGCGTACCAGCAATGAACATCCAAGGCGAAGCGGCACCAGGCTATTCGTCTGGAGATGCCATGCTCAAAATGGAAGAACTCATTGCCCAATTGCCTCCTGGCATTGGCTTTGAATGGACCGGCATTTCATTGGAAGAACGCACGTCAGGTGATCAGGCACCATTGTTGTATGCGCTATCACTGTTGATTGTATTCTTATGCTTAGCTGCACTATATGAGAGTTGGTCAATACCATTCTCTGTCATGCTCGTTGTGCCGTTGGGTATTCTTGGTGCAGTTATTGCGGCAACGATGCGTGGGCTTGAAAATGACGTATATTTCCAAGTAGGTTTGTTAACCACCGTCGGTGTTTCTGCACGTAACGCGATTCTTATTGTGGAATTTGCGAAAGATTTACAAGCCCAAGGTAAAGAGTTATTGCAAGCAACTTTAGAGGCTGTACGTTTACGTTTGCGCCCTATTTTGATGACTTCATTGGCATTCACCTTTGGTGTGCTACCGTTAGCGTTATCAACGGGCGCCGGCGCCGTTAGCCGTCAAGCAATCGGTACCGGTGTCATTGGTGGTATGTTAGGTGGCACCATTTTAGCTATCTTCTTCGTACCATTGTTGTTCTATATTGTACGACGTGCATTCCCGCCAAAGCCTCCTTATGAGGACTAGCGGAGACTAGCAGCCATAAATAAGAACGTGCTAAGGTTGAGTGGTGTTTCATCACTCAACCTTTTTTTATGCTGCATCGTTACTTGGTTTTAGCTATCGCACTTATCGCTGTACTCATCGGTGTGCAGGTACCTAATTTTATTACGCAATATCAGCAGCGGCTGGATTCTCAGCTGACTGAAGCAATGGTGTATTACAAAGAGTATCAACGCATCGCTGATAAGTACTTAAATGGCGATATGAATGCGTTAATTCAAATGCATGAGCAAAGTGATAATCCAGTCTTCAAAGACGAAGCAGTGCCAATTCGTGAACTAATTCGGCGCGTGGATTTATATCGTCATGAACAGCAACAATTGCAGCGCGGTTATTTACAGCAGATTTGGTTTGTAGCGACCGAAGCGAACCGTGAAATGGTCGATAATACTTGGCGTACTTATAGCTTTAACGTACCGCTGACGCGCCAAGCAGTGTTTTCCGGCGTTATTGGCGCCCTACTTGCGGTCATTTTATTTGATGGCTGTGTGGGTGGGTGTAAGTTGGCTTATCGCCGCTGGCGACGTAAGCGCCAGCAGCCTCATCAGCAGACAAATCGTTAGCGCCGTTCGTCGCTATCTTTAACTTGATATTCACCTTCGATAACCGAGTCATCCTGCCGGTTTTGTTGTTGTTCGCGCTGTTGTTGATACTGACGCCGCGCTTGCTGCTGCGCCTGCCGGGTTGCTTTGGTGAATTGCCACATCTGTTTCATTTCGCGGCGTTTACGCCACATTAATGGTAACAATAAAATCCAGCCGAACAGCAACATCAGTAAGCCAAGGCTAAGACCAACAACTAAAAGTAAGCCGAACAACAACCAGCTTAGAATCACCACAAACGGATTTGCGCCTGGTTGCGGTTTAATTTTATTTTGCCATTGGCGGATATATATCAGCATGCTCTCGTCACTTTTCTCAAAATGAATTACTTTCTTTAAGACTATATTGGGATCAATTTGGTTCAGACAAGCGTGAACGCCGATAATCTTGTAACAATTTGAGAATAATGCTCGTTAAATTGACGATATTAAACACGGTTCCCGACACACTACCGACCATAATTGCATAGGCCAAACCTAACACTTCAGCCAGTAAAAACCACTGACGGATACGGTGTGGATCGTTGAGAACGATCGAGCCCACAGTGAATATGAGTGACGACGTGTACGCCATTATAAGTGGCACTAATGGTGCATCTGTCGTTAGTTCCCAGGCTAAAAATATGAAATTAACAAGTACAAAGCCCCATAGCACAATGGGTCCGCGCCAACGCAATGCGATAACATTACGTACAACAGCAATTGCCGTGACCACGCAGCCCGCAATAGCACCGAGCATAAAAAAATGTAACGATAGAGCCCCAAGTGCACAGGCGCTGACTATACGGTAACGGTTCGCCGTACCCTGTCGGTAAGCGATAAAATTTGCAATCAGTGCGAATAAACCAAATAGCTCTGCAATAGAAATCACAATTCACCATTAAAAAACGGTAATGAGAGCAGTTGTTGCCTCATTACCGTTTATATTCAAACAAAATTACTGACGTTCGCTTGCACTCGCATCGCGGATGCCACGGAATTCATTACCAGCATACCAATTCGGCCAATCGCCACTATTCGCGAGCTCTTGTCCAACCCAGTAATATAACCAGAGGTCTTGCTGAACACCGCGCAGATCCCATTCTGGATCAAATTCATCAGCAGGTTTGTGATAAGCAACTTGCACATACTCAGCACGTTTTTGCTTACCGTATTCTTCGCCAAATTCAACGTGATCATTGCCACCTTTTGCATACAACATCGGTACACCACGTTTGGCTAGGTTGAAGTGATCTGAACGATAAAATGAACCCGCTTCAGGTGTTGGCTCTGGCGCAATATAACGATCTTGTTGTTCAACATACTTGGCTAAGTACTCTTCCATTTCGGAGTTACCATGACCAACAACCACCATGTCACGCATCGGACCATAGACATTCAGCACGTCGGTATTAATACCACCAACTGCTTTACTCAATGGCAACATAGGGTTATCCGCATACCAATCTGAACCCAGCAAACCACGCTCTTCAGCGGTAACCAAAACAAAAACGACTGAGCGCTCTGGTTGCGGTTGGCTGGCAAAAAACTCGGCTAACGCCATAACTCCAGCGGTACCGCTAGCATTATCTTGCGCGCCATTATAAATACCATCATCCGGATTAATTGGGTCAACACCCATATGATCCCAATGCGCCATATAAATCACATGTTCTTCTGGCTTCGATTTACCTTCAATATAGCCAATTAAGTTTGGTGAGTTTAAGTAATCGAACTTAGTCGCTACGCTAATTGACATGCTGGTATCAAGTGATACCGGTTTGAAATCAGCTTGTTGCGCTGCTTTGCGCATTTCTTCGTAGCTACTACCTAAACGGGCGAACAACGTATCAGCGCTTTCCTGCGTCATCCATCCCTCAATCGCAACACGATCCATGTTTTTATTCTCGCGTGCCAAATCAAAACGCATTGGTGAGCCGCCCGCGACCACACCCCAGCCATATCCTGCCGGACCAGTTTCATGGATCACAATTGCGCCCGCAGCGCCTTGGCGTGCTGCTTCTTCAAATTTATAGGTCCAACGACCATAATAGGTCATCGCTTTACCATTAAATACTTCCGGATCGAGGGTGTCATAGCCAGGGTCGTTAACGAGCATGACAACAGTTTTGCCTTCAACATCTAACCCTTCGTAATCGTTCCAACCAAACTCAGGAGCAACAATGCCATAACCGACAAACACCATTTCGCTGTCAGTTAGTTCAATTTTCTCTTGAACGCGCGGACTCCATGCCATCATCTCGGTACGATATTCAAAGGCTTCCAAGTCATCAGCACTAAAACTCATTGGCGATACTTGTGTTGGCAACATCCGCACTAATGGCACCTGTTGTTGATAGGTATTATTTTCTGCGTCATAAGGTTTTAATCCCCACTCGCGAAATTTTCCTTCAACAAACGCAACAGTTTTCTTCTCGCCTTCAGATGCTGGTGCGCGACCTTCAAATTCATCAGAGCTGAGAGTTTGCAAATAGCTACTGTAGTTTTCGTTAAAACTATAAGGGTCTACACTCGCGTGAGGTTGTTCGGGTGTACTGACCTGCTCTGCTGGACTACATGCAGCAAGCACAAGCCCAGCGGCAGCAAGTACCGAAAGGTGTTTCATGTTGTTATTCTCCTTATTGACACTGTTTGAATTTGCGCCCTAAACCAATGTTAAAGCGTTCAAAATAACCTTTGTTTAATTCAATCGCCCCATAATACGGCACGCCGGGGCGATAAGCCGGACAACGGTTCGGATCAATGCTTGGGCATGGCTCCATCGTAATAATAGAGACAATTTTCATGTCGCTGTCTAAATAAGCGATATCTAATGGAATTAACGTATTGTACATCCAAAATCCGGCATTAGCGGGACGCTCTGAGGTATATTTAAACCACATACCCGCATGTTCTGCTAGATTTTCGCGGGCCATTAAACCGCGCGCGCGGCTTTCAAAAGTATCCGCAATTTCCAGTTGTAAGCGATGCGGATGCTCATCAATACACAGCTCGACTGTCTGTGTAGCTGCACTCGCCATTGGCAGCGTCATTGGAATCAATAACGCACCTAACATTAAAGCTTTCTTCATAGTAAACCTTACATTCGGTCAGCAATTGGCTTCTAGTATCGCTTGAATAGCGTCAGAAAAAAAGGCAAAAAAAAGCCCCCAATAAAGGAGGCTCAACGGGAGAGATTAAAAGCACAATCTCAATTACTCAATCGTTACTGTGGTAACCGCTTCACCCGCTTCTACCGAAACGTTTTGCGCACCGATGAAGACAAGCTCATCATCAACTTCTGGATCATCAGTAGTATTACAAGTCCATGTAGCAGTGTAATCGCCAGCTGCAACATAACCCAATTCGAAGTTATATGCTGTGGCGCCATCAAATTGTACAGGCGTGGCAGCGTAAGCTTCCGCTTCTTCGGTACCACCGAAATCAGCCATGCTTTCAAGCATCACATCGGCACCTGAGTACAGATACACAACCGCAACAGGCTCGCTAGTATCGGTTGGCGCTACGGTACATTGGTTCTCAATCAATAACGCTTCCGCTAAGGTGCCCTCAATATGACCCACTTCCATATTATCAACGAGACGCACACCGCGTGGCTTCAAGAAGTAACCAGCTTGACCCACAGGGTTGACCAACGCCTGACGCAAATCAAATTCGATGGTGTACGCAACATTGCTACCGGCATCAAGCGTGAAGCTATCAAACTTCAATTCATTTGACGGCACTGACAATGGAATACGTTCCTCACCTACAAGAACATACGAGCCTTCAGCCATTTCTAGGCGCAATTGACCATAAACGCCGGCAGGAACTTCAACTCCCGACAACAAATCCTCGGATTCTGAGCCGGTGAACTCGAGTAAATTGATACCACGTGTATTTGGAATCACGTTACCGTCAGCATCTAAACAAGCATCGTTCGACTCAATTGTGTTGGTGTCTTCACCAATGGTAAAAGTTTGATTACCTTCGGTGTTGCCTACCAACTCAACGCTATGAAAACAAGCCCAAACCTCGTCGGCAGCATCCACTGGTGCGTCGCTGACGCCTAAGCTAAACATGGCGGTGTTTGAGTCGTTCGAATCTGAACCACATGCAGAGAGTAAAGTAGACGCCGCAATAACTGCTGCTAATGTTGTTAACGTACGATTCATTAACATAAAACACCTCTTGTGTTATGAAAGTTGCAGTAGTTATAGCAAAGCTGATTGTTTATCACACCTGATTTACCCTGCTTTTACGTTGCTGAAATGAAGTTAACACCACCCGTATTTGTGGCGATTTAGCTTATTTGAAACGTTGATTGTCAGGGAAATAGCGCTTAAAGTAGCGCAGGTTACGACAACAACATGAAGCTAACATGAGCCAGCAGCACGCCCAATTAACACCGGTTTCCCCTACCCCGCATGCTATTGCGCAATTGCAATGTGTTACCGCGATAGGTGGAGGTCATGGCCTTGGGCGCGTGCTCTCCACTTTATCTTTTTTAGAACGACGTCTGATTGGCATTGTCGCCACCACTGATGATGGTGGCGCGAGCGGTCTATTGCGCCGGCACCATGAGTGCATTGCCTGGGGCGATATCCGCAATTGCTTATCGCAGCTTGCCCAACACCCGCTGGCTGCCGATGTACTCAATTACCGGTTTAGCTCCGATCATGAGTTAAAAGGCCATAACCTCGGTAATTTGATTTTATACACGCTGGATCAGATTAGTGCGCGTCCGCTTGACGGTATTCAACTGTTAAGCCGACTGCTAAATATCAATACGCGCTTATTACCCATGTCAGAAATGCCGGTCGATTTAGTTGCATCAACTTACGACGGATTGGAATGCTTTGGTGAACTGCATGTCGACGGTTTGCTCCATATGCCAAAAAAACTTGGCTTATCACACCCAGTTAAACCGACTCCCGAAGCGCTTGCTCATATTCGTCGGAGCGATTTAATTATCTTAGGCCCGGGTAGTTTCCTTACTTCGGTGATGCCGCCGTTGCTGGTAGATGAATTTGCGCAAACTATCGCAGAAAGCAAAGCACCTGTTGTTTTTATTGATAATCTGGCAGCAGAACATAGCCCTGCGGGTGAATTATCATTAAGCGAGCGGTTACAGTGGTTGACCGAGCAACTTGGTTTTAATCTGGTTGATGCTGTGATTTCGAATCGCCCAGATGAACAACTTCAAGTACCGGTTTTTGACCATGTGCATTCCGCTCCAGAAGCACCGCAGCGCCATGAACCAAGTTCATTGTTAGCGGCACTAAATGCCGCTGTCACTCACTTTTGTTGAGGAAATACCATGCGTTTTAAGAAACTTTTAGCGGTATCATGCGTTGCCGCAGCGCTGCAGTTAACGGCTACCGTTAATGCGCAGGAATTAGGTCTGGATGTCAATTACGATCCGGCCGTACCCACCCTGGACGAACTTCTTGGCTACCCAGCTGGTTCGCGTATTAGCAGTCCTGATGCCATTCAGAGCTACTTTGAGGCAATAGCTGAAAAATATCCAACGCAAGTCAAACTCATTAACTATGGCAAAACATGGGAAGACCGTGACTTATTCTTTGTTGCGCTTTCAAATGCCCAAAATATGCAAAACTTTGAGCAATACCAACAAGGTATTCAAAAGTTGAGCGCCGCTGATAAAACCAGTAACACTGAAGCACAACAACTTATTAAGTCTTTACCAGCAAGTGTTTGGTTATCATACGGTGTGCATGGCAACGAAATTTCTTCACCTGAAGCCGCCATGCTGACCGCTTATCATTTGTTGGCAGCCACTGATGCAAAAACCAAAAGCTATCTAGATAACACCATCGTGTTTATCGATCCAATGCAGAACCCAGATGGTCGTGCTCGCTTCGTTTCACGTTATTACATGACAACCGGTATCCAACACAGCGCCGATAGAAACTCAGCTGAGCACAACGAGCCTTGGCCAAGCGGTCGTTCGAACCATTATCTATTTGACCTCAACCGCGACTGGTTAGCGCTAACGCAACCAGAAATCAGCGGTCAAGTTGATGCGTTATTAAAGAATATGCCGCTAGTATTCGTCGATTTACATGAAATGGGCGGTGACACCAGTTATTACTTCACACCAGAAGCAGACCCTTATAACCCATTGATCACGCCAAAGCAGCGTGAAACCCTTTGGGCAATTGGTGAGAACAACGGCCGTTGGTTTGATGAACGCGGCTATGATTATTTCACGCGTGAAATTTTCGATGCGTTTTACCCGGGCTACGGCGCTAGCTGGCCGCTCTACCACGGTTCCATTTCGATGACCTATGAGATGGCTTCAGCACGTGGTCATGTGTTCAGAACGAAAGATGGCGAGATTTTGACTTATGGTGATGGCGTGCAACGCCATTTTGTTGCTTCGATGTCGACGATCGAAAGTGTTTCTCAGCAACGTGAACAACTCTTGTCGAATTTCTGGAACTACCGCAAACAAGGTATCGCACTGGGTAAAGATAGTAAGCAACGCACCTATTTATTCTCAGGTAAAGATGATGCCGCTGCAGCGCAAAAGCTAGCTGGGTTGTTAACCCGCCACGGCGTTGAGGTTCATCAAGCGCAAGAAAGCTTCAAGGTTTGTGGCGTCGATTACCCAGCAGGTAGCTTCTGGGTCGACTCAGCACAGCCAGCGCATTACATGGTTCGCACTATGCTCGATAAAAATATCGCCATGGATGATGACTTCTTAGCTGAACAAGAACGTCGTCGAGCGAATAACTTGCCGGATGAAATTTATGACGTGACTGCTTGGTCGTTGCCTTTGATGTTTAACATTGACTATCAAACATGTAACCGCGTACCAAGTGCTGACAGCCAAGTTGCGTCACGTGATTTAATCAAACCAGGCAAGGTCGTCAACAAAGATGCGAAGGTCGCATTTATTGTGCCTTGGGGTGATATGAATGCGGGACGCTTCCTAACCACTGCCGTTCAAGCAGGTTATACCGTTAAACGCGCTGATATGGCGTTTAAACACAAAAATGGAACAACTTACCCTGCCGGAAGCTTGATTGTCACAACAGCGGAAAATCCAGACATCCACGCTGCCGTTGAGCATTTGGCTGAAGCGACTGGCGCCACAATCTATGGTGTCGACAGTAGCTGGGTTACAGAAGGACCAAACTTCGGTTCGAATAATACACAGCGAATTCACGCACCGAACATTCTCATGCTATGGGATGAACCGGTGTCAAGTCTAAACGCTGGGCACACTCGTTTTGTTATTGAACAACAGTTCGGCTATCCGGTTACCGCAATGCGCGCACAAAATATGGCACGCGCTGATTTGTCGCATTATCAAGTGTTAATTATGCCAGCAGTGTACGGTAATCTCGCCAATAGCCTTGGTGACAACGGCAAAGCGAACCTAACCGAATGGGTTGAGCGTGGCGGCGTTCTCATTACGCTTGGTAATGCAACTCAATGGGCGGTCGATTCAGAGCTATTGAGTAGTGCTCTGGAGAAAGTCATTACTAAAGATCCGCAAGGTCACGGTAACGAGAAACGAGTTGACGGCATGGTGTTTGAATCAAAAGCCCAACTCATGCACTACATTACGCCTGACTCAGCTGATCCATATTGGACTTCTGGCGTGCTGACAAACCTTGATGTTGACCAAGAGCATTGGTTAAGTGCTGGGGTGAAACCTAATCTGGTGAGCGTCACTGTCGGTAACCAAATCTATCGTCCACTGAGCATCGAAAATGGCCGCAATATTGTCAGCTATTCAGAAGATGTTTTGGCGAGCGGCTATCTGTGGGCTGAAAACCAGAAGCAATTACAGTACAAGCCGTATTTGATGTGGCAACCGCGTCAAAAAGGTATGGTCATTAGCTTCACGCAAGAGCCTACCTATCGCGCTTACTTGGATGGTTTAAATGTACTCTTGTTGAATGCCATCTTTGGTGGTGCCGCACACGCGACACCACTACGTTAATTAAGTGTTCTTATCGGCGCCAATGCGTGAGGCAACGGCGCCACGTTGATCTTTATATTTTGCGTCTTTACGCTTGCTGTAAGGACGCAAACAATCCTGCTCTAATAATTCAAAACTCAACGCGCCAATTTTCATTAATGGCCGCAATGCCAACGGCAGTTTGCCGCTATTGAAGAACTCAAGAACCACCTGCCCCGACCAACCCGGATCAATCCGGTGTGCGGTGACGTGCACCATTAAACCTAAGCGCGCCAACGACGAGCGTCCGTCCAACCAGCCGACCATATTTGCTGGAAGCGTGACCGACTCGTGGGTCACCGCTAAAGCGAATTCGCCTGGGTGAATAAAGAACGCTTGGTCTGGCGTTAACACAATGGCATCGCTCATGACTGAATTAATCGCCCGGTCAATTTCTTCGCGAGGCCCGCTGATATCAATAAATGGCGCTGCATGGTCCTGCAAAACACGAAATTCGTTGCCTAAGTGGATATCAACGGTAACGCCGCTGATATCTTCCGGAATCGGGCGAGGATCAAGCACAATGTGGCCGTCATTAAGGTATTGTTCAATTTGTCCATCGGTTAAACGCATGCAAAGATTATCCTTTTGATTATTATCGTGTTGCCGGCTGTCGGGTTTGTGCTTGACGATATAGCTCCACAGCTAACTGGTATGCACTGTTTTTCATCATCACACTCAGCTCATGCTCAGGCTGTTCAGCAACCAATGGTTTACCCTCATCAAGTCCAGCGCGAATCCGCGCGTCCAAAGGCCACTGGCCAAGCAACGGGACTTGTTCTCGTTGCGCAACATTGGCGCCGCCATCGGATCCAAAGATAGCATCGCGATGTCCGCATTGGCTACATTGGTAATAGCTCATATTCTCAATCAAACCAGTAATCGGCACGCCGACCTTACGGAACATGGTGATGCCCTTCTCAGCATCAGCCAATGCAACCGTTTGTGGAGTGGTAACGATTACTGCACCGGTAATGGGAAGCTTTTGCGCGAACGTTAATTGGATATCGCCGGTACCCGGTGGCATATCGACAATTAAATAATCGAGTCGAGGCCATTTGGTATCACGGAACAATTGTTGTAACGCCGCACTCGCCATCGGCCCGCGCCAGATAGCCGCGTCTTTAGTGTCGGTCAGATAACCAAGCGAACTTACCCAAATGCCGTGACGCTGATGTGGAATCATTTTTTGTTGCGCATTAATCTCAAGCTTTTGCTCCTGACCGCCTAACATGGTTGGCAACGATGGCCCGTAAACATCGGCATCGAGAATGCCGACATTTGCACCAAGTTGGTGCAACGCAAGAGCAAGCTGGACACTAACAGATGATTTCCCAACACCACCTTTCCCCGATGAAACGACAATGACATTGCCGAAGGTCATCGGTAATTCCGGCTGTGAGTTTGGGAGTTTGGCTATATTTCGCTGTAATGACCAACTCAATTGACCTAGCTCTGGGTGCTGCTTAAGTGGTTCTAAAATGCTGTTATCAGCCGCAAAAGGCACAGTTAGTTGCGCATGCTGCCCGTCTACCGTAATCCACTCCGGCGGAACCGGTGTTGGCCAGTGCGGCAAACTAACTTGCGCTAAAGCATTACTCAGTTGCTGTTGGGATAGCGAGGATTCTTGATTCTTTGACTTTTTAAAACGACCAAACATTTAGTTCTCCCACAACTCGCATGAACCCGCATGATACGGTGACTTCGGCTGGATTGCCAGCGCTGATTCAGGTACACTTCAAGCCTTTCAGTAACGCAGAATTAATGGAAACATTCATGCCAACAGCAACACGCAAAATTCTGGTCACCAACGCATTACCGTATGCCAATGGTCCAATTCATATCGGCCACATGTTGGGTTACATTCAAGCTGACATTTGGGTGCGTTTTCAAAAGCTTCGTGGTCACGAATGCCACTATGTATGTGCCGATGACGCACACGGCACGCCAATTATGCTCAAAGCGCAACAATTAGGTATTGAGCCAGAGCAGATGATTGCTGAAATGAATGCTGCGCACCAAGCTGACTTTGCCGATTTCCATGTTGCCTTTGATCATTATCACTCAACGCACAGTGAAGAAAACCGCGAGCTAGCCGAGCTTATTTATACTCGCCTGCGCGATAATGGTTACATCAAAACAAAGACGATTGAGCAACTTTATGATCCGCAAAAACAAATGTTCCTGCCGGATCGCTTTGTGAAAGGCGACTGCCCGAAATGTGGCGCTACTGACCAATATGGTGATAACTGCGACGTTTGTGGCGCGACTTACGCACCAACTGAACTGAAAAATCCAAAATCTGCGGTATCGGGAGCGACTCCGGAGCTGCGTCAATCTGAGCACTATTTCTTTGATTTGCCAGCATTTGAAAACATGCTGAAAGAGTGGACGCGTTCAGGTTCACTGCAAGATGAGATGGCAAACAAGCTGAATGAATGGTTTGAGTCAGGTCTGCAAATGTGGGACATCAGTCGTGACGCCCCCTACTTCGGCTTCGAAATTCCAGATGCTCCGGGTAAGTACTTTTATGTTTGGCTGGATGCCCCTATTGGCTATATGGGTAGCTTCAAGCACTACTGCAATACCACCGGTAAAGCAGATTTTGATAG
>AZIJ01011656.1_pt1 | contig 28816 bp, 41 predicted proteins | sample 359151 | NCBI WGS metagenome assembly AZIJ01 (sample SAMN02429718, study PRJNA222666) | marine sediment metagenome | biome: Sediment sample; isolation source: enrichment culture of sample MGS-ElMAX(UA) from oil contaminated site at the... | place: Egypt: El Max | collected 2013-01-23 | depth 9.22 m m | reverse complement strand
GGCGAATTATAAGGATCGCCGCCAGCTGTGCAAGATCTTTTTTTGCATTTTTTCCTAATTGGTTTATTTTTACTCAAATTGAACAAAGTTTATCTATTGATTGTCTATAAACACTGCTATTGTTCAAATTCGTCACTAATAATTACTAAAAAGACACATTGTTAAATCGGGGTGCGCCTATGAAAGTTTTTCCAACTTTATTGGCTGCGAGCGTATTTATTACTTACGCAAGTTACGCAGCAGACTCTGCTGTGGTCGAAACGACGAAACCTGGCGTTTATGCTTTAGATGAAGAAAGCCAACGACTCGCAGATACATACGCACGGATGCTTCGTTATTATGAACAACGGAATTTTTCCTCTATTCGATCGGTTCGGGTTTTGATGAGTAATTATCCTCATCACGTTGAGCCTATTTTGTATGCCGCTTTTGAGCGATATCCACGACACTACCGGCACATAATAAAAGCTGCAATTGACGCAGAACCAGCGTTCACTCGCGAGGTAATATCTGTTGCACTAAATCTACGTGTGGCAGATCCTGCGGAAATCGTCCGAATTGGCGTTGAAACCGAACCGAGTTACGCCGAGGCGATTGTTGGAACCGTCGATGAGATCGATCCCGAGCATCTAAATGAAGTGATTCGGGTTGCTGTAACAACCGAACCGCATACAGCTGACGGTATTCTTAGAGCTAATAAAGAAGCAGAAGTTGGCAAATTAGAGTCAATCATCCAAGCTGTATTGGCCGCAGCTCCAGCCGTAGGCGGTTATCTAGCAGATACTATCAGCGATATTATCGGTTCGGCAGATAACACCGAAACGAATGAACTGCTGCAAGATCAAGATCGTGAACGTGCAATTAAATTGTTGCGTAGCGCATACAAAGCCGGCGGATTAACCGATGAACAACTACATGCTATTGCTGCTCGACACGAACTTTCCTCGCAGGAACTAGAGGTTATAACTAACCAATAAGTTCGCTTATTTTATATACAAACAAAAAAGCCGCTCGATGAGCGGCTTTTTTCATAGCGAATAAACTTCGCTTATTCTTCTACTGCAACTTCTTCAGCAGCAGTAGCGTCTACTTCTGGACGGTCAACTAGTTCAACATATGCCATAGGTGCATTGTCGCCAGCACGGAAGCCACACTTCATGATACGAGTGTAACCACCAGCGCGCTCTTGATAACGCGGACCTAATTCATTGAACAACTTACCAACCACTTCTTGGTCACGTGTACGAGCAAAAGCTAAACGGCGATTTGAAACGCTATCTTGCTTCGCTAATGTAATTAGCGGCTCAATTACACGGCGCAGTTCTTTCGCTTTTGGCAAAGTGGTTTTAATCACTTCGTGACGAACCAGTGAGCTTGCCATATTGCTGAACATCGCTTTGCGATGGCTGCTGTTGCGGTTGAGTTGACGACCACTCTTACGATGGCGCATACCTATACCCTTCTCAGTAAATCTCTGTAAAAGATAACTTAGTCGCGATCAACGAGACTTGCTGGTGGCCAGTTCTCTAGACGCATGCCTAAAGACAAACCACGCGATGCAAGCACATCTTTGATTTCGGTGAGCGATTTCTTACCTAAGTTCGGAGTTTTTAACAACTCAACTTCGGTGCGCTGCACTAAGTCACCAATGTACTGAATAGCTTCTGCTTTCAAACAGTTCGCAGAACGCACAGTTAATTCCAAATCGTCTACTGGACGCAAAAGAATCGGATCGAATTCCGGTTTCTCTTCTTTCTCTTCTGGCTCGCTCATATCACGTAATTCAACAAACGCTTCAAGCTGTTGAGCAAGAATTGTTGCTGCGCGACGAATCGCCTCTTCTGGATCCAATGTACCATTGGTTTCCATATCGATAACCAGTTTGTCTAAGTCGGTACGTTGCTCAACACGTGCAGAATCTACACTGTAAGCAATACGCTCAACTGGACTGAAAGAAGCGTCGACTAATAGTAGACCGAGCGGACGCTCTTCATCGTCAGCAGACTGACGTGCCGAGGCTGGAACATAACCACGACCACGCTCTACTTTGATTGACATATCAATCTCAGTATCACCTGTAAGAGTACAGATGAGGTGATCAGGGTTAATGATCTGGATATCACCATCATGGGTAATATCGCCAGCCTTGACAGGGCCCGCTCCGGATTTTTTCAAGGTCAGAATCGCTTCATCTTTGCCTTCCATGACTACTGATAAACCTTTAAGGTTTAACAGAATCTCGATGATGTCTTCCTGAACACCCTCTTTGCTGCTGTATTCGTGTTGAACACCGTCGATTTTTACTTCGGTTACTGCCACACCTGGCATAGACGAAAGTAAAATACGGCGCAACGCGTTGCCCAGCGTGTGACCAAAGCCACGCTCAAGAGGCTCCAACGTCACTTTAGCGTGAGTCGGGCTAATTTGTTCGATATCGACTAGCCTTGGCTTTAGGAATTCGGTAACAGAACCCTGCATTGTGTCCTCTCTTTATGCTTAAGCTTTACTTAGAGTAAAGCTCTACGATCAACTGTTCGTTAATTTCAGCAGACAAATCTGCACGCTCAGGAAGACGTTTAAACTGACCTTCCATCTTAGTGCTGTCTACTTCCAACCATACTGGCTTTTCACGCTGTTCAGCGAGTTCCAGTGCGGCTGCGATGCGCGCCTGCTTTTTCGCTTTTTCGCGAACGGACACAACGTCTTCCGGACGTACTTTAAACGACGGAATGTTGACTACCTGACCGTTCACTACTACTGCTTTGTGGCTTACCAACTGGCGCGCTTCAGCACGAGTTGACGCGAAGCCCATGCGGTACACCACGTTATCAAGGCGTTGCTCAAGCAATTGCAGCAGGTTCTCACCAGTATTGCCCTTAATACGGGCAGCTTCTTTGTAGTAGTTACGGAATTGCTTTTCTAGTACGCCGTAGATACGACGAACTTTTTGCTTTTCACGTAACTGCAAACCGTAATCAGACAAACGGCCGCGACGAGCGCCGTGCTGACCCGGTGCGCTTTCGAGTTTACATTTCGAATCGATTGCGCGTACGCCGCTTTTGAGGAACAAGTCTGTTCCTTCGCGACGACTCAGTTTGAGTTTTGGACCCAAATATCTAGCCATGTTCTTTCTCCAACTATCGTATAGCGCCTATTAAACGCGACGTTTCTTAGGCGGACGACAACCGTTGTGAGGAATAGGAGTCACATCAGTAATATTCGTGATGCGATAACCTACAGCGTTCAATGCGCGAATCGAGGATTCACGACCAGGACCTGGGCCCTTAACGAACACTTCTAGGTTTTTCAAACCATATTCCTTCGCCATTTCACCTGCGCGCTCAGCAGCAACCTGTGCAGCAAACGGAGTTGATTTACGTGAACCACGGAAACCAGAACCACCTGCAGTTGCCCATGCTAACGCGTTACCTTGACGGTCAGTGATGGTCACAATGGTGTTATTGAAAGATGCATGGATGTGAGCCATGCCATCTGCGACTTGCTTTTTAACGCGCTTACGAGTACGAGTTGGTTGTTTAGCCATTTCTCAACTCCCTACTTCTTAATTGGTTTACGCGGACCTTTACGAGTGCGCGCATTAGTCTTAGTGCGCTGTCCACGTAGAGGCAAGCCACGACGATGACGAAGACCACGGTAACATCCGAGATCCATCAAGCGTTTGATGTTCATAGATACTTCACGGCGAAGATCGCCTTCAACAGTAAACTTAGCTACTGCATCACGAAGTACATCCAGTTTTTCTTCTGACAAAGAGCCGATTTTAGTATCTTCAGGCAGATCGATCGAAGCTAAGATAGCTTTTGAACGAGTACGGCCGATACCGTAAATCGCAGTCAAGGCAATGACTGCATGCTTATTGTCAGGAACGTTAATGCCAGCGATACGGGCCACTAACACGTCTCCTATAGTTTATGGGTGACCGGATTTGAAAAGCCCGTTAGGATACTCAACCGGTCGCCAATTTGCAAACATATCAAAGCCGCAGCCAAAAATATTTTTTGACTGCGGACTTCTTCTTCGAATTAACCTTGCCGTTGCTTGTGCTTAGGGTCACTGCAAATTACGCGCACAACACCGTTGCGCTTGATAACTTTACAGTTACGGCAGATTTTCTTCACGGAAGCACGAACTTTCATTGCTACACTCCGTAATTATCCAACCTTAACGGCCGAAGCCTTTAAGGTTAGCTTTTTTCAGGACCGAATCATACTGATGTGACATCAGATGAGTTTGGACCTGCGCCATAAAGTCCATGATAACAACTACGATAATTAAAAGCGACGTACCACCAAAATAGAATTGTACGTTCCACGCAATCATCATGAACTCTGGAACCAAACAGACAAAGGTAATGTACAAAGCGCCAGCAAGCGTCAATCGAGTCATTACTTTATCAATGTAACGCGAGGTTTGCTCACCAGGACGAATCCCAGGGATAAACGCTCCCGATTTCTTCAAGTTGTCTGCTGTCTCACGTGGGTTGAATACCAACGCAGTGTAGAAGAAACAGAAGAAAATAATTGCTGCTGCATAAAGCATCACATACAAAGGCTGACCCGGTGACAATGTCAAAGACAACTCTTGTAGGAAGTTTGCTACCGCACCTTCACCTTGGCCAAACCAAGTAGCGATGGTGCCTGGGAACAAAATAATGCTCGATGCAAAAATTGGTGGAATGACACCAGCCATGTTGACTTTCAATGGCAAGTGCGTGCTTTGCGCTGCGAAAACCTTACGGCCTTGTTGACGCTTCGCATAGTTCACAACAATACGACGTTGACCACGTTCTACGAACACAACGAAGTATGTTACTGCGAGAACGATAACACCAATTAGCAATAACAATAATAAATGTAAATCACCCTGACGAGCTTGCTCTGCCGTTTGACCAATGGCCGACGGGAGCCCTGCTACAATACCGGTGAAAATTAGAATAGAGATACCGTTTCCAATCCCACGCTCGGTAATTTGCTCACCTAACCACATTAAGAACATGGTACCAGTAACCAAACTCACGATAGCCGTGAAGTAAAATCCAAAACCAGGGTCAATAACTAATCCTGGCATTAGATTTGGTAAGCCTGTAGCTATACCAATTGATTGGAAAGTTGCGAGTATTAAAGTACCCCAACGCGTATATTGGCTGATCTTACGACGGCCACTCTCACCTTCTTTCTTAAGCTCAGCAAGACGTGGATGAATCACGCTTGCCAATTGCATAATAATCGAGGCTGAAATGTACGGCATAATGCCTAGAGCAAATACCGACGCACGCTCAAGAGCACCACCGCTGAACATGTTAAACATGGCCACGATGGTGTCTTTTTGCTGATCGAATAATTGCGCCAATACAGCGGCATCTATACCAGGAATCGGCACAAAGGAGCCCGCACGGAACACGATTAACGCGCCGAGTACAAACAGCAGTCGACGTTTAAGCTCCGACGTGCCACCTTGAGCTCTGTTAGATTCCAATCCTGGTTTAGCCATGTGCTCTATCCTTCGATTTTGCCGCCAGCAGCTTCAATAGCTTCGCGGGCGCCTTTGGTGACCTTGATGCCTTGAACCGTTACTTTACGGCTGATTTCGCCTGACTTGATAACTTTAACAGTCAACACGTCGTGACGAATCAAACCAGCTTCTTTTAATGAAGCTAGAGTAACAGTATCACCAGCAACTTTCGCAATCTCTGCCAAGTTAACTTCAGCAGTAGTCATAGCCTTGCGTGAAGTAAAGCCAAACTTTGGCAAACGGCGTTGGATTGGCATTTGGCCGCCTTCAAAACCTGGCTTGATAGAGCCACCAGAGCGTGAAGTTTGACCTTTATGACCACGTCCACCAGTTTTACCAAGGCCTGAGCCGATACCACGGCCGAGACGCTTTTTGCTAGTTTTCGCACCAGGTGCAGGGGAGATAGTATTCAAGTACATGTCTTAATCCTCCACCTTTACCATGTAAGTGACTTGGTTCACCATGCCGCGGACGGCTGGAGTATCTTCCAGCTCGACCGTGTGACCAATGCGGCGCAGACCAAGACCACGAAGTGTAGCTTTATGTTTCGGCAAACGACCGATTGAGCTACGCGTCTGGGTTACTTTGATTGTCTTTTTCGCCATTGCTCACTACCCCAAAATTTCATCAACGCTCAATCCACGTTTAGCCGCTACTTGCTCAGGCGACTTCATACCGTGAAGTGCCTTAATAGTGGCACGAACAACGTTGATTGGGTTGGTTGAACCATATGCTTTTGACAGCACGTTGTGTACACCGGCAACTTCCAGTACTGCACGCATCGCACCACCGGCGATGATACCTGTACCTTCAGAAGCTGGCTGCATAAATACCTGTGAACCTGAATGACGGCCTTTAACAGGGTGCTGTAAGGTATCACCTTTCAGCTGCACGGTTACCATGTTGCGACGCGCTTTTTCCATTGCTTTTTGAATAGCAGCTGGAACTTCGCGAGCTTTACCATAACCGAAACCCACTTTACCTTGACCATCACCAACCACAGTCAGTGCAGTGAAGCTAAAGATGCGACCACCTTTAACAACCTTCGCTACACGGTTTACTGTGATTAGCTTTTCTTGCAGATCACTTTGTTGAGCTTCTACATTTGCATTTGCCATGTTCGTCTCCTAGAACTGAAGTCCAGCTTCACGAGCTGCGTCAGCCAAAGCGGCGACACGACCGTGATAACGGAAACCACTGCGATCGAATGCAACGTTTTTCACGCCTTTCTCAATCGCCCGTTCAGCGATCAGCTTACCAACTGCTTTTGCTGCTTCTACGTTACCAGCAGATTTGAACTGCTCACGCATAGTTTTCTCAACAGTTGATGCTGAAGCTAGTACTTCAGAACCGTTCGGTGCAATAAGCTGTGCGTAAATATGCCGTGGTGTACGGTGAACGACCAGGCGGTTAGCACCCAACTCTTGCATTTTCTTACGAGCGCGAGTCGCGCGGCGTAAGCGAGCTGATTTCTTGTCCATCGTCTTACCTTACTTTTTCTTGGCTTCTTTACGGCGCACTTGCTCATCGGCATAACGCACACCTTTACCTTTATAAGGCTCAGGCTTACGGAATGCGCGAATGTTAGCGGCAACTTGGCCTACTAACTGCTTGTCGACACCTTTCACGACTACTTCAGTTTGTGCTGGGACTTCGATAGTGATTCCCTGAGGGATATCGAACTCAATCGGGTGAGAATAGCCCAGCGTCAGATTCAATTTAGAACCTGCAGTGTTAGCACGATAACCAACACCGATTAGCTGTAGTTTTTTCTCATAACCCTGCGCAACACCAACCACCATGTTTTGCAGTAACGCACGTGCTGTACCTGCTTGCGCAGTAGCGTTTGCAACGCCTTCACGTGCGATGGTGCGTAGAACGTTGTCTTCTTTTACAACTTCTACTGCATCATTTACTACACGGCTCAATGAGCCTTTGGCACCTTTGATTGTTACTTCCTGGCCATTTAGCGTAACTTCAACGCCAGCAGGAATGGCAATCGGTGCTTTAGCAACTCGTGACATTTCCTAACTCCTCGTTAAGCTACGTAACCAATAACTTCACCGCCAAGACCCGCTTTGCGAGCGGCACGGTCAGTCATCAGGCCTTTCGAAGTAGAGACAACTGCGACACCTAGACCACCCATAACTTTAGGTAGTTCGTTGCGTTTCTTGTAGATACGCAGACCAGGGCGACTTACGCGCTCAATTGATTCAATAACAGGCTTACCTTCAAAGTACTTCAAAGTAACTTCTAGTTCTGCTTTCACATCACTAGTTACGCTGAAGTCCGCGATATAACCTTCTTCTTTCAGAACTTGGGCAATAGCCACTTTCTGCTTAGAAGCAGGCATGCGCACGGCAACTTTGTTAGCACCCTGAGCGTTGCGGATGCGAGTGAACATATCCGCAATTGGATCTTGCATGCTCATATTTGCTTTCTCCCGTGACTCGTGGCTTACCAGCTAGCTTTTTTCAAGCCAGGAATTTCACCGCGCATCGCTTTCTCACGTACTTTGATACGGCTCATGCCGAACTTACGTAGGAAACCGTGTGGGCGGCCCGTTACGCGGCAGCGGTTACGCTGACGGCTTGGGCTCGAATCACGAGGAAGACTTTGCAATTTAAGCACGGCTTCCCAACGCTCTTCGTCCGAAGTATTCGGATCGCTGATCACATTTTTCAGTGCGATGCGTTTTTCTGCGTATTTAGCTGCTAGCTTTTGACGCTTCAGCTCACGCATTTTCATTGACTCTTTTGCCATAACTCTACACCTTACTTCTTGAACGGGAAGTTAAAGGCAGCGAGCAAAGCGCGAGCTTCGTCATCAGTGCCTGCAGTAGTGGTGATAGTGATGTCAAGACCACGAACCTTATCAACTTTATCAAAGTCGATTTCAGGGAAGATGATCTGCTCACGTACGCCCATACTGTAATTTCCCCGACCATCGAAAGATTTCGGGTTCAAACCACGGAAATCGCGAATACGTGGAATTGCAATCATAATTAAACGTTGCAAAAAGTCCCACATACGCTCGCCACGCAGAGTCACTTTACAGCCAATTGGGTAGCCTTCACGGATTTTGAAGCCAGCGACAGATTTACGAGCAACAGTACGTACCGGACGTTGACCAGAAATTGCTTCAAGGTCAGATACTGCGTTGTCGAGAATCTTTTTGTCAGCCAGAGCTTCACCAACACCCATGTTAAGGGTGATTTTTTCAATCCGAGGGACTTGCATGACGCTGTTGTAGCCGAACTGTTTAAGCAGCTCAGGAACTACTGATTCTTTGTAAAAATCATGCAGTTTCGCCATCGTAAAACTCCAAATTAAAAATTAAATGATTGCGTTGTTAGATTTGAAGAAACGAACTTTTTTGCCGTCTTCAATCTTGAAACCAACACGATCTGCTTTACCAGTCTCTGGGTTGTAAACTGCTACGTTAGAAACGTGGATTGGTGCTTCCTGCTCCACGATACCACCCGCTACGCCCAATGCAGGGTTTGGCTTCTGGTGTTTCTTAACGATGTTTACGCCTTCAACGAATACACGATTCGAAGCGGTATCGACTTTAAGCACTTTACCGCGCTTACCCTTGTCTTTACCTGCCAGGACTACTACTTCATCATCACGTTTGATTTTTGCCGCCATATCTGGACTCCTTACAGTACTTCTGGTGCCAGAGAGATAATCTTCATGAACTGCTCAGAGCGCAATTCACGAGTCACTGGTCCAAAGATACGAGTGCCAATCGGTTGTTTGTTGTTGTTCAACAAAACAGCCGCGTTGCGGTCAAAACGGATGACTGACCCGTCTTGACGACGGACGCCTTTCTTGGTGCGAACGACCACCGCATTCACAACATCACCTTTCTTCACTTTTCCGCGAGGAATCGCTTCTTTAACAGAAACTTTGATGATATCGCCAATGTTTGCGTAACGGCGGTGCGAGCCACCCAGAACCTTAATACATTGTACGCTGCGTGCGCCGCTGTTGTCGGCCACTTCCAGAGTAGTTTGCATTTGGATCATTGCAGTGCTCCGCTTTATGTAAAAAACAGACCCTCTCGAGTCGCTGTTGTCCAGTTACCCTCGCGTTTAAGCTATAAGCCTAAATTTTGAGAATAAAAGACTTCCCCTTATAAAAAGGGCGGCGAATTGTAACAGATAAAATTTCGAGATGGTAGTGCGATGTAGGAAATAAACTAAGAAAAGTTTACTTGTTTGAACTGACTAATTTCCGCGATTGAAAAATGTGAGCAGGTTTGTTGATGCTCTAGTCGATTAATAGACGAGAATTCTATCAGAATCTCGCCAAATGTCGAGGTAAATCACCCTTCTTATTTATGAGTTCAGATCGGTGAATTCCCACGTTAAGCGGTCGATATGTTACGTTCGAAGCTGTTGGCAACCGTTTGAGCTAAGTGGTAAATTCATTCGTACAAACCTTGAGAACGAACAACTTTTTGCAATATAAGGATTCCAATGAATCTAGCTATACTCGTTATGTTGCCGTTTATCGGTGCAATATTGCCGTTATTGGTGAGCACCCGTCCGCGCTGGATGATTACTCTTTCAGCGGCATCAGTGACTGCGATCAGTCTGGCTCTTCTCTTAACCCTTGCACCACAGTCGCTACAAGGCTTAGTTCCCAGTTTTCATGTTGACTGGTTACCCGCGTTAGGCTTGAGCTTTAGCTTTCGTTTAGATGGACTGTCCCTGTTATTTGCCGGTTTAATACTTGGCATTGGATTACTTATTGTTATTTACGCGCACTATTACCTCAGTGAAAATGACAATAGTGGTCGGTTTTTTGCTTGTTTATTGTTGTTTATGGGTTCCATGCTCGGAATCGTTACCGCTGATAACCTCATTCTGCTGTGGTTGTTCTGGGAGCTAACGAGTATTTCAAGCTTTTTGCTTATTGGATATTGGTTCCATCAAAGTAACGCACGTCGCGGTGCGAGAATGGCATTGGCAATTACCGGTGCTGGTGGATTAGCCTTATTAGCCGGTATCTTGTTGATTGGTAATATTGCCGGTAGTTATCAATTAGACGCAGTTTTCGCAGCGGCCGAATCGATTCGCGCTCATTCGCTTTACGTTCCAGCTTTGTTATTAGTGCTGCTCGGCGCATTTACTAAATCAGCACAGTTTCCGTTCCAGTTTTGGCTACCTCATGCTATGGCCGCACCAACGCCAGTGAGTGCATACTTACACTCAGCAACAATGGTCAAAGCTGGGATATTTCTCATGGCTCGTCTCTACCCAGTATTGGGTGGCACACCCGAGTGGTTCACCATAGTAACGCTAACAGGTCTGGCTACGATGCTGTTTGGCGCATACTTTGCACTTTTTAAAACCGACTTAAAAGGATTACTCGCGTTTTCGACCATCAGCCACTTGGGTTTAATTACGATGTTACTTGGCCTCGGCAGTGCCGGCGCCCTGCTTGCTGCGCTATTCCATATTTTAAACCACGCCACATTTAAGGCCGGTTTATTCATGATTGCCGGAATTGTCGACCATGAGACAGGTAGCCGAGATTTGCGTAAACTCAGTGGGTTGCGCAAATTCATGCCATTTACCATGGTACTCGCCGTTATTACATCAGCCTCAATGGCAGGAATTCCGCTATTCAACGGATTTTTATCGAAAGAGATGCTGTTTGTGGAGTCATATCAACAACATCTCTTTGGTGGTTTATCTTGGCTAGTTCCAGTGCTAGTGACCGCAGGCGCTATGCTTTCCGTTGCTTATTCCATACGCTTTGTACACGGTGTGTTCTTTGATAAAGTTGCCGAAAACTTGCCGAAACAACCACATGAACCACCACTCATGATGCGCGCCCCAGTTATCATCCTTGCCGCACTGTGTGTTGTTGTGGGCGTTATTCCAATGTTTGTCGTTTCAAACCTACTCCAAACAGCTGTCGCGGTAGTGAGCCCTAACCCTGTTGAAGTAGCCATTTCAATTTGGCATGGTTTTAATTTGGCTTTATTAATGAGCGTCTTAGCAATCATCGGCGGCATCGGAATTTATGTATATCGAGAAGATTTACTGTCATTTAATCGGCAATTTGATCATCACGATGCCAAAGAAGTATTCGCTAAGATTGTTAAATCAGTCACCAACTTTTGCGATGGCTTGATGAGTCGAATCGAGACCGGCTCATTACAGCGCTACATTGCTGCCTTGCTCATTCTAACTGTCGTGTTTGTGATACCTGAGTTGTATCAAATAAATCAACTCACAGGCTCTCGCGAGCAACTCCCTGTAAATGCGGTTAGTTTAGCCGGTGCTTTAATTATTATATTGGCAGCAATTGGTACTGCAGCATTTCATCATCAACGGCTTACCTCCCTGATGATGTTGTCGGTGGTTGGCCTCATGGTGTCACTCACATTCATCCATTTCTCGGCACCCGATTTAGCATTGACTCAGCTGGTTGTTGAGGTTGTCAGCATTATTCTCATGATTCTGGCATTATTCTTTATGCCACAGCGTATACCGAAAGCATCAAGTGGAAGCCGAGTTGCACGAGATATTCTGCTCGCCGGCTTCGTCGGAGGTATTGTCGGTACGCTTAACTACGCATTGCTAACGCGTCCAATAAACAGTATTTCTGACTTCTTTTTGGAAAACTCAGTTTCTGGCGGTGGCGGAACCAATGTTGTTAACGTGATACTAGTTGATTTCCGGGGCTTTGATACGCTAGGTGAAATTACCGTGCTGGCCATTGCTGCTGCCGGTATTCACAAATTACTTAATAACCTGCGTCCGTTTATGCCATCCAGTGATGTCGATGGCCGACCTTGGCACCGAGTGAAACACCCGCTATTGGTACAAACAGTTTCTCAAGCGATTTTACCGCTAGCACTGATGGTTTCGTTTTATATATTCCTACGTGGTCATAACCTTCCCGGAGGTGGCTTTATTGCAGGCTTGATTACTGCCTCGGCAATGATTTTGCAATATATGGCCAATGGAGTTGATTGGGTGAAACACCGTTTCAATTATAACTATCAAACCCTAGCTGCAGTCGGCGTCATGATCGCATTATTTACTGGCGTAGGTAGTTGGTTCTTCGGCCATAACTTTTTAACGTCTTGGTTCACCCATGTGCACTGGCCAATTGTGGGCGAATTTGAATTCGCCACGGCAATTCTTTTTGACCTCGGTGTCTATCTCACCGTTATCGGTGCCACTCTGATGATATTGGCTAATTTTGGTCAAATGACAACGCGTCACCGTCCAAGACAGGAGAAGCATTAATGGAAGCTTTATATGCAGTTACTGTGGGCGTGTTAACGGCATGCAGTATTTATTTAATTCTACGCGGGCGCTCATTTCCGATTGTCATCGGTATCACCATGCTTTCGTATGCGGTAAACCTGTTTCTGTTCTCGACCGGTCGATTGGTTCTTAATCAGTTACCGATAATTGGTAATCAACCGGACTATACCGACCCTCTTCCACAAGCTTTGGTGCTCACAGCTATTGTTATCGGTTTTGCAATGACCGCCTATTCAATTATTTTGGCTGTAAGAGTGAGAGGCGAACTCGGCACTGACGAAGTTAATGAACCCAATCAAAATGATGGGGAGGCACAGCGCTAATGTTCAGTCAACACTTAGTCGTTCTTCCATTACTGATTCCTATGCTTGCGGCATTGTTGCAACTGCTACCGTGGGGTGAAGAGCCACAACGGTATCGCCGGGCTATTGGTATTGTCTCTTGTATCGCTTTGCTGATTGTTGCTGTGATCTTGTTGCTACAATCCCAGCAGGGACCAAGCGTTTATGCGCTAGGCAGCTGGCAAGCTCCTTTTGGCATCGTTCTCGTTGTCGATAAACTCTCAGCACTGATGGTTCTACTCACAGCCATTCTGGCACTTCCTGTTCTATGGTATGCCTGCTACGGTGAAGACAACCTTGGCTCGCATTTTCAGGCTTTATTCCAATTTCAATTATTAGGAATACTTGGTGCATTTTTAACCGGCGATTTGTTTAACTTATTCGTATTCTTCGAAATTCTACTGATTTCAAGCTACGCACTTTTAATGCACGGCGGTGGTAAACAGAAGCTCCGGGCTACTTTGCATTACGTATTGTTAAACTTAACTGGCTCTGCCGTTTTTTTGATTGCTCTTGGTGTAATTTACGGTATTACTGGCACCTTAAACATGGCAGATTTAGCCGTGAAAATTGCTAGTCTACAAGCCGACGATGCGCACATTGCTCGTGTTGGTGGGTTACTGTTACTGATTGTATTTGCTCTTAAGGCAGCCTTGTTACCACTCTATTTTTGGTTACCGCAGGCGTATGCCATGACCACTGGTACCGTTGCAGCACTATTTGCGATTATGACGAAAGTCGGTATCTACGCAATAATTCGCGTGTTCACTTTAATTTTTGGTGAAGATTCCGGTGCTTCTGCATTACTGGGTTATGAATGGCTTTGGTGGCTAGGTTTAGGCACACTCGCAATTGGTGCACTGGGTGTCATTGGTAGCCGTGATTTGCGTCTGGTTATTGCCTATCTTGTTGTCATCTCGGTCGGAACAATGTTGACAACATTTAGTATGAACTCAGAGCGTTCTATTACCGCAGTGCTGTATTACATGTTGCATTCAACCTTCATAACGGCCGCCCTCTTTCTCATCGCCGACGTGGTCGCAAAACAACGCGGCAAAACCGCATCGCGTATTGTTAAAGGGCGTAAGATGGCACAGCATGCTGTGCTAGGGATGATGTTTTTCGCTGCAGCGATTGCAATTATTGGTATGCCACCATTCTCAGGCTTTATTGGAAAGCTATTTATCCTAGAGGCGGCGAGAACAGGTGCTCAGGTTGCCCTATTATGGCCACTCGTGCTTGGTAGCACTTTCTTGGTCATGGTGTCACTGTCGCGAGCTGGTAGCCGCATGTTCTGGCACACATTCGATGGCAAACCCGGTGATATCAATCATCCTAAAGGTCAACTTATTGCGATTGGATTATTACTTTGCGCAATTGTGGGCTTAACCATTTTTGCAGGAAGTATTAGCAACTTTATTAATGGTATCGCCTATGATGTCATGCACCCTGCTTCGTACATTGAAGCTGTATTAGGAGAGGGGTATTCCCATGAGTAAGATTTTACCGGCTCCTTATCTAAGCCTGTTTTTACTTATTTTTTGGCTACTATTGCAAAATACCGTCACGCCAGGATTAGTTCTGCTAGGCTGTATATTAGCAGTGGCAATTCCACTTTATACAAATCGCGGCCGAGACTTTCCAGCCAAGATTCATAAGCCATTGAAGGCCATTGAATATTTTTTTCTGCTGCTTGTTGATATTTTAATTTCCAACCTAAATATCGCAGCAATCATCTTGATGCCTTCGCGGCGCATCAAGCCTGCGCTTATTGAGTATCCTCTTGATATTGTTGGTGAAGTACCTATCACTGTACTAGCAAGTACTATCAGTCTTACGCCTGGCACAATTACTGCTGAAATTCGTCGTGATGGCCGCGCTCTAATGATTCATGCGCTTAATGTTGAAGACCATGAAAAACTAATCGCTTCAATTAAACAACGCTATGAGATGCGCCTAAAGGAGATTTTCAAATGTTAATTTTCGCTGTTCAATTTGCGTTTGTCGCGTTTAGTGTGGCGCTATTACTAAACTTGTGGCGCCTGTTTAGAGGGCCCGACTTACCTGATCGTATCCTAGCGTTAGACACGATTTACATTAATTCACTAGCGCTGCTGGTACTATTTGGAATTTGGCACGGCACCGCATTTTATTTTGAAGCCGCCTTGCTCATCGCCATGTTAGGCTTCATTGGCACAGTTGCAGCAGCGAAGTTTTTACTTCGCGGCGATATTATTGAATAAGGCATTATTAAATGAATATGACTGAACTCCCAGCTTGGGCAGATTGGCTAGTTTCAAGCTTGATTATTATCGGTGCACTATTTGCCTTGATAGGCTCAGTAGGCCTAGCTCGCTTGCCTGATTTCATGGCACGACTGCATGCGCCAACTAAGAGTACAACTTTAGGTGTTGGCGGTGTCATTCTTGGCTCTATTGTCTATTTTTCAGTGACCACAGCGTTTTCTTGGCATGAATTACTCATTACTATTTTCTTATTTTTGACCGCGCCTATTAGTGCTCACCTTCTCGCCAAAGCAGGTCTTCACCTTGAGCTTAAGCGTGTTGAAAACACCCGTGATTTGCGAGCGCAACCCAATCAATATTCGGATGAAGATTAATACGGACTGGGCTCATCTGGGGCGGACTGCATATGTGCCACCAACTTATTGTACTGCCGGTTGATATTGGTGAGTAAATTACTCAGTTGATCAACCCGCAGTCGATCAGGGGCAATCTTGTCTGCCACCACCGGACCATTCATAACCAGTGTTGTCATATTAGCGGTTATCGATCGAATTCTGTCAACGGTACTTGGTAACGCGACGCTGGCTTCGTTTACGTAGATATCTCTGGTGCTCAGCAAATGGTGATTACCGAGAGAAAGGTTTGCGGCCAACGGAGAACTCTCGTAGCGATGCACACCTTCAATTTCATGCGATGCAGATCCATTCCCCATCACCGCTTCGATGCGATCGTCATGAATATTAACGTGCGGGTGTTGTAATCCGCTACCAAGTATTTCGATATCTGCAGCTGTTAAATTCAACCAACTCAATTTGAATCGATTAACCTCTGCGGTACCGATTACGAACTCGGGTGCAGGAGGTAGCGTAAAAGTCGTCGCGAGTTCTTCAAGTGATGACGGCCAAATATCAAATTTTCTCTGATAATGAACCGCAGCTCGTTGCCAAAACCACCACGTTGCATGCTGATAACGTAAACGTTCAAGCTCTGTGATTTTGGTGTCTGGTGGCAACGGCATCATAGCCGCTGTGACAATAAGCACTATCCCAATGAGGAGCGGCGTAAACATACCTGCTTGCCTAGTTTTCAACACGAGTCTCCATACTCAAGCTAGATACGCCATGTAATTGGGCCAGTTCCTGTAACAATAAGCGATAATTAGCGCCAAATTCGGTATCGCTCTCGCCGAGCTCGAGATAAGGTAGCCCGGTAATTAATAGCTCCGTTGCTTGTCTCAACTTGACTGCCGCTAAGTTATGCCAGATGGCGGGTTGATCCGCTCGAAGTGCTAAACATTTTTGATAGGCATTGTCAGCTGCCTCATAACGATTCAAGCGATAGTAGACGTGTCCCAGTAAACACCAACTTTCGAGGTGTCTCGGTTGCGTTTTGAGCACTTGCTGTAAACTTCCCTCCGCGGTGTGCAAGTCGCCACGCTCATAGACCACCTTAGCAATGGCGTAATGCTGCTCTACCGTAGAAAAGTTAACTCGTGTCGTGGTGTTACATCCTGTGGTAGTCAATACGAGGCTAATCATTATCAGCACTATCGTTGCTTTAATCATAAACCGCTTCCCTTAAGCAAAAGTCTAATTTTTGTCCCTGCCACGATTCTAATGGCAGTGGACAACCAGCTTCGCACTCAATAAGAGAATCTACACCGGTTAAACGGACAACTTTAGCAGGCTGGACATTACGTAATACTGTCACAATGTTTAGCTGCTTATCGAGGCCGATGACATCGATGGCAAAGCGCATTCCCCACGTGTGAATAGCGCTACATTTTGGGAACCAAAACGCCCGTTGCGGAGAGGCAACGCGAAGATAAAGCATACCGACAAGTCGCTGCGGGAAATACTCCATAACCTTTACATCGCGCCAAATGCAACGACCATTTGAATGAAGATAGAAACGTCCCTGTTTCATAGAATTCCTCCTTGGGTAAACCCGATAAATACTGGACCTAAAATCAGCAACATTGTTACTGGGAAAAAACAGAAAATTAGCGGCAACATTAACTTGACGGAAACCTCTTGCGCTCGCTTCTCAGCCTCGAGCAACTGCTGCTGTCGAAACTGATTGGCTTGGCTCTTTAATGTGTTAGCGAGAGCGCCGCCAGTCTCTTGTGCTTGGAGCACTGCGCCAGCAAAAAGACTTATCCACGGATGTGTGATCCGTAAAGATAATGCGTCTATGGCTTGACTGAGTGAGTAACCGCTTTGCTGTAAGCGATGCAACCGCGCTATCTCAGCTACTGCAGATAGATTGTTGGGAATACTCTGTAACGCATGGAGCGCGGCTCGTAATGACAATCCCGATTGCATCAACATGGCAACCAGATCAAGTGCGCTTGGCCATTGTCTGATTACCTTGCGCTGATAAGCTTTAAGTCGATTACGTCTCGCTAAAACCATGAGTAGTAAAGATACCCCGATAGTTAATTTAACCACCGCGCTAATCGGCAAGCTAAGAATGATGAAAACACTCATTGCAACAATGAGCTGATGCAAGAGCCATGCAGCAGGCGTCTGTTCAGGTACAGCCTGTTGGGCGGTCGTTATAACTTTGCTAGAAAGGGTTTTGGGTAACTTATAAATGAGTTTATCAAGGGTAGCTTTTAATCGAACACTACTGCCGCATACGGCTACAATTTTTAACCAAAGAGCAGCAATACAAACACACGTGATAGACAGGGCTACCCAAATCAAAATATCAATGTGCATAGGCATCTCCTAATATTCTTCGAATTAAGAAATGACCGGCTAACATCAAACCCAAACTGACGCCTAGCAAATAATGTCCAAACTCAGTCTGAGTCAAAATGACGGTGTTTTCTGGATGCAGAAAATGCAGTGCTGCAAACAAGCCAATGGGTAGCAGCAACATGACTTTACCTTGCAATCGAGCTTGTGCGGATAAACTCTTAACCCGCTCAACAGCGTACTGTTGCTGTCTTAACGTAACTGCCAATCGCTGCAGAATATCTGCTTGTTGTGAGCCATGCTGAATGCCAAGCTGCATGGTTAGTAACATCTGCAAAACGGCCTCAGTGTTCACTCGTTGATAAAAGCTGGCGAGTGCGACGATTGGTGTTTCGCCGGTTCGCATGCGCCGAATCACAAGTAGCCATTCGTATCGGAGGGGAGCGGCAACTTGCATAGCACTGCGCTCAAATGCAGCATTGAAACTCAAACCCGCCTGCATTGCTGTCACCAGAAGGTCAATTGCATCCGGCAGCTGGAAGTTAATCAACCGATGACGCCGCGCTAATAACAGTTTTTTTGCAAACACGGCTCCTAACGCCATCGCGCTTCCAACGACAAAACTAATAAATAGCGATGTCAAAACAGTCAATATCAATAGAAGAGGCAACACGAACAACGTTAAGCGTTCCCAAAAAATCTTCGCGGGTAGGTAGATTAGAAAATCGGCGAGAGATTGTTCTGTGCTATCCATGAGCCATTTTTGTGCTGGATTTTTCCATCTATCAACGAAGTGAATGAATAGAATAAATGCTGTGACATATAAACTCACAAAGGTCAGCATTACGATAATTTCAGTCGTCGCTCCCAGATTTTCTATTGCCATACCGAGAGCACTCCAGTTGCCATGAACTGCTTATCTTCTCGCTTAAATACTTGATTCATTTGAATCACGTCAGTATCAATTCCAGAAACTTCGGATATCTCTCGAATGACCCTAGCTCCATCACTATCTCGCTGAATTTGAACTATCACATCGATTGCTGAAGCAATCTGTTGTCGAATAGCTGCTAAAGGAATTTCTAAACCTGCCATAAGGACCATTACCTCAAGCCGCTGAATTGCGTCTCTTGCCGTATTCGCATGTAGCGTTGTTAATGAACCTTCATGTCCGGTGTTCATGGCCTGCAACATATCAATGGCCTCTATGCCTCGGCATTCACCGACAATGATTCGATCCGGTCGCATCCTCAAGGCATTGATTAGCAATTCTCGGATTGATACTCGACCTTGGCCTTCAGCGTTCGGCGGACGCGCCTCTAATGCAATTAAGTTTTGATGGTTCAGCTGTAATTCAGCAGCATCTTCAATAGTGATTACCCGTTGATGCGGGGGAATTATTCCCGCCAAGGTGTTTAAAAGCGTAGTTTTTCCGGTACCGGTACCACCCGCAATTAATATGTTGCGCCGCTCAACCACACATTGTTGTAAATATTCTGCGGCTTGATCTGACAGCGACCCTTGTTGCACTAAATCAGCAAACTGCAACTGCTTCGCTAAAAATTTACGTATCGTTAAGCAACTCCCACGTAGCGCCAATGGCGATATCACAGCATTTATTCGAGAGCCGTCGGGCATACGCGCATCAACCATTGGTTGAGCACTATCTAAGCGCCTACCCAGTGGCGTTATGATACGATCGATAACACGTAGCAATTCTTCTTCACTTGAAAACGCAATCGAGCATCGCGATAGCTTGCCTTCCTTTTCGACAAAAATAGTTTGAAAGTCATTAACCATGATTTCTGATACCGACTGATCGTGTAGCAAGCTAGTTATTGGTCCAAAACCAATACAATCATTGACGATGTTTTCAATCGTTAGCGCGAGTTCGTTGGCATCCGCTACCGATAAAGTCGTTTTATAATTTTCTAAAATGATGATTGCTTGCTGATGAAGTTCAGTAGTTGTCATCTGCTCAATATTTTTCTCACTACGCTGCAAAGATTGGCGCAGATGTTGCCGAGCTAAGTCCTGATTAAATGGCATCGGATAACCCCACGCAATCGGCTGCATCGCGAAACAGGTTAATCAGTAATTGAGCATTCTTATGCGCTTTCTGAGTCTGACGTTGTTGCGCTTGCAGCATTGGCGTGACGACAACAATCAGCTCCGTTTCAGCGTCGCGAAACTCTTTCGATGAAAAGAGTTCACCTAAAATCGGCATTTTGTTGAGTACCGGAAATGCATCGGTTTGTAATGACTGCTCTTGACTCAGTAATCCTGACAATATGATTGCTTCACCACTTTTTGCCGTAATAAGACTGCTCACGCGTCGCGTTAGCATGCCTGGGATGCCCTGAATAGCCGTGGCAGGATCAATCGTACTGATTTGAGCTTTGATTTCGGTTGATATTTGGCCATGACCCAAGTCATGCGGCGACATCGATAATGAAATACCGTAGTCTCGAAACTCGACATCCTGCATGCCTTGAGCCAGTACTTGTGGAATCGGAAACTCTCCACCCACCAAAAAGTCCGCTTTCCCGCCACTTGCTGCGATTAATTTTGGCTCAGCGAGAATTCGTGCCTGACCATTTTGAATCAATAAATTAACGGTCGAGAGTAAGGTTATCGGAAATGTCACCCATTGAGAGTTAACATCACTCAGTGTTGGCCCAGATATCGAATTTTGCCAATTAACACCTAAATGTTTAGCGCTTTGACGTTTAACCTCCAGAATGGTCACTTGAAGCTCAATCATTTGGTCAATAGCAATTGGCGCTTGGTCCACCTGTATCAGCCATGTTGGATAATCTTTTGTGTCTTGATTTAATTGTTTCAAATCGGCTTGATTGAGCTCGCCAGATATCACCATAGCGCCTGCGATTTCGGTAAACTGCAATTGCGAATATTTGCGCTTTATCCAATTTAAATGAATCTGCTGCTTCGCATCTTCAAGTTCACTAACTGCTACTTTGATTTTATTGTTTTCACCATTTTGATATCGAACAAGCAATTCGGTATGTCCTGCAGTAATTGCTTTGATAACAAGGTCATTAGGCTGCAATAACTCGACCTTTATAATACTTTCATTGCCCACCACAACATCAGAAACACCTTTTAGCGATACTAGCTGAGTTTCTCCGACGTTCAGGTTCACAACGTTGGATGCTGCAACGGGAAAAGCAACCATCGCCACAACTGCAACAACAACGAAATTAATAAATCGCATCAGTACTGACCTCATTGGCGAAAAATCGGTGGATTTTGACGGGAACTGGTGGTGTTGATACAACGTACTCACTACCTGGACGTTGCAGCCACACCCCGAAATTTTGTAGTTGCATCACCTCAAAAATCTCCGCCTGCACCGGCGTAAACTCAAAGGTCATCGTGCTTGGTAGGTAATGCGATGGGCTAATATCAAGCTGCGCTTCATTGTCGAAATTGTCCATTGCAATAACCGGAATATTAACCAGAACCAATGGCTTACTGCTGTCTTGAAAGTCGCTTCCTCGCAACGTCACATGGTCTCCAATTTTCACCAAGCCATTGTGCAACTGCTGAACAGAGACAAGACTCGTGACGCCATAAAAGCCGGGTTTTAAATTGCTGGAAAAGCGAGGCGTTCTATATGGCTCTATCGCATTTGCTGTTAAAGGTTCACCGCGGTCAATAAACCGACTTGAAGCTAGGCCGATTATGCTCGGCGCATCCTCGGGGCGAAGCCAATTATCTTGCACAAGACTTTGCGGGAAGTTACGGACAACCAAAGTGTCAGAATTGATGATCTCGCCAACCAAAATATCGCGTTGACTGACTAAAATCCCCAGTTCAATTTCCCGTTGTTCAGCAACTTCTTGCGAAGCCTTCTCAGCAACATAACTCGTAACTAACTGATAACTGGCGAAGCTTAAAATTAAACTCAGCACGACCAACGCCGTAAGTTTGCTTTTGTGATTGGGCTTGAGCATAACTCGTTACCAAACCAACGGATTAAGTGTGAAATACTGCCAAACCCAATCGAAGTGCGCTGCTGTCGATTGCACAATGTGCTTTGTCATCTCAATAATGTTATACCCATCGGCAGTTATTGGAATCAGCCACATTGCGCTAGCAAACAACATAAAAATTAGGCTCTCAATGAGACTTTGTCCTTGTTGTAATTTGTACGATGTGGGTACTTGTTGGCTGCTGAACCAACAACAAAGAGGTTTGTGGCTTGTCCAATGTAATGTGATAACGTCCATGTTCTATTTCCCTTGATGACGCAAGACGCGCGCCATATCGAAAGTTAAATCCGTCGACTAGAGTTTGTGCCCGCTGCTGCGACTCAAAAATTTCAATCTGATAATGTTCAACTACTTGCGTCAGGAGATGTTTGCCAAGCCAGGTTCGCTTGGCTACAACCTGCTGCTGGTTTAGGGCAAATGATTGCGCATAAACGCGCCCATTGAGTGATTGTATGTGCCAAATTTGTTTATCCGCATCTCGGCAATAGTACTGTTGATTAACTGGCTCAATAGGTGAGCAACCAAAACGTTCAACCAATTGAATCACAGCATTAGGTTCGTTCATTTGCCATAACACACCCTGATCGTTTTCGGCCACGACCTGCGCATGAGCTAACATCCACGCACTTATCAACGACACGCTGGATCCTTACAACGCAATTCATAAGGCGTAATGTCACTATCCACCTTGCCGAGTACTAGTGATTCACGTTTTAATTCGCGGCTTATCGGTAACCCACCAATCACATCAAGCACGGTGCTTAAACCAGATTGATGTAAATAGTGACTCAGCGTCAGCGAACGCGGAGATGAAATCAGCTCCATATTGTTATCCAACTGCCAATCATCCGTGAGTCGAGCTAATATGTAGCGCGAGTTTTTCGAGGTGACAAAATGCAGGTTATCGAGCTTAACTTTTAACTCTGTGTAATCATTCAGTGGTGCTAAGATTGGTTTCACTTGTGAACTAAATTCATCTGTTTGCTTGCGTTGCCAGGAGCCGGTCGGTATTGGCTGCAAGATTTCAGCGCGCAACTTATTCAGCTCGTTATGCTGGGAAGTCAAAGCATCATTTAATTTAGTGAAACTCATAGACAAGGTCACTGACAACAGACTCAACAATACAATGAGTTCAACCATACCTTGCCCATGTTGACGAAAAGCCGAGTAATTATTCATAGTTCACCTTGTGCAAAGCGGCTTAAAATGAGCTTTTCTGGAGCATTGAGTGACTGCAGCTCAGACTCCCACAGTGCATTAAATAAATTCGCCTGCTCGGTTGTTTTAGTAGCTCTAGGAAGTACTGATTGAGGACGTGAAAATCGCACGCCTGCTTTTGCAAAAACATCATCAAACTTAATGATCACCGACGGCCAGTCATCTACTTCAAGCTGTTCTTTATTGAAGTAATAAGGTGTTGTTGTGGTGCCCATATTTTGTTGATCAATCAATGCCAACTGGGTTGCTCGTGGGTTGATTTGACGGCTTTCGCCAAACTGATTCTCAGTCACGCTAGTAATGTTGCGACTCTGATAAGTTACGCCTTCGCCCCAAGGAATTTCCTCGCGCTTAAACAACCAACGGATATGCAAGGCAACTGTATCCATTGATTGCCATGCCCAACGCCCCTGATTGACCATAACGAGGTCACTGCCACCTGCTTTTCTAGCTTTCACAAAGCCAGCATCGAACCACTTGTAGCTGCGCTTGGAAGAAAAATCATCGCGACTACTTTGAGTCATTTCCCGCAGTAAATCATTATCTCGAGCCCCATGTTGAAGTGGCATATATCGCCACCACAACCACGGAAACTCAATCAGACCCGGACTATGAAACAGCGTCCATGAATGTTGCGATATGTTTTGAACCTTAGCGATTTCAGCAAGACTTTTGGGGATCATCATTGCGAATGAAGCGCGAATCATCCACTGAGCGGTTTGCAGTGTTGAAAGCAATATGCGCTGCAACACTAAGGCACTGTTCACGATGATATGGAGTGGCCTTTCAGCATATTTGACTGCCTTAGCAAGATGGCCTGTCACCACATTCAGGTATGGAACAATACTAGTAACCAACGCTAGACGTTCAGTAGCGGAACGAATACTACTAAACCAACTAGCTAAACCTAATAATTGCCCCTGCGTCACTTGGTTAGCAATCAACGCGCGATTAATAACTGCAATTAAATTAAATTCGCGCGCGATAATCGTGGCTGCACTTAACGCCATGTTATCGGCAGCACTTTGCAAGTGCCACCGTTGCTGTAATCGCTGTTGTTGCGAGACCACAACAAGCAGCATGGCGAGCAAACCAGCAACGGCAGGCAATACGAGCACACTGACATAACCACGCTCACTTCTCATGTTAATTTCCAGATTCTGTAACTTCATCATAGTTACCTAAACTGACGTCTTGGCGACCCAACGTATTGGCGCGACGCGCTGCACTGCGAGCACTATTCAGTTGATTAGTGGCACTTTGACCGGTTATTTCGCTAGCGATACCCGCCACCTGACCACGAACGGTTTTCCCTAACAGGGAATACACACCGATGGCTGCAACAGCAATTAACGCAACAATAATAATATACTCAGTCATGCCCTGCCCTAGGGCATGGCGTTTTGAGCCAGGAGAATAGGAAAGCTTAATTGTCACTTGCATCTGAGTTTCCTTATCAAGATTGGTCAGGAAACTCAGTGTAATGTCGATGCTAGAGGAGAATGTAAGGAGTGGTTGATGACCTACTCAATATTAAGGTACTTATGTAGTTGAACGGAAAGACGCCAGTTTCGCTCAATGCAGACTTTCATTGCTAATTCCGTCGCACGAGGACGCTGGCTAATCGGTTGTAGCCCAATACTGACACCATCTCGCGGCGGACAACTTGCTAGCAACTTGTCGAGCTGATCTATGTGCTTTTGCATCGCGACTGGGTACTTGATCTCGTCGGCTCTTTTCATACAATCTGGGCGCACTAAGTATCCACCTGGCATATCCAATTTAGGTGAAACAGTTACCCAAGTACCATCAGTCACTCTTAATGGAAACGTCCCGCTGGTCTCTATTTGCAGTTTAAAGCCCGCCTGTTCCAGTGCTATACCCAGCTCAGTTAAATCATACATCGCCGGTTCACCGCCCGTGATGACGATGTGTGTTGCGGTATACCCTTTACGCTTCAGAAGCATAACTAACTCGTTCGCCGAGGCATTCGCCCACTGCGCTGTTGGCGCTGTTTTTTCGGTAATCTCAGAAAGAGCGACCTCATCTTTTGCGTGTTGCTCCCATGTATGTTGGGTATCGCACCATGGGCATCCAACTGGGCAACCCTGCAATCGGACAAAAATTGCTGGAACTCCAGTATAAATCCCCTCTCCTTGAATGGTTTGGAACACTTCATTAATTGGATAGAGCGTATTAATAGGATTCTCCAACATCTGCAAAATAATATGGGTTACAATATGAGGCGAATTTTAGCGTAAATTTAGGCAAATTAGGATCGTAACATGGCAAAAGTTGTCGTTATCTATTCAGGTGGCATGGATTCATTCACTGTGTTGCATCATGCAGTACAGCAAGGACACGAAGTTTATGCACTTAGTTTCAATTACGGCCAACGCCATGTGCGTGAACTCGATGCCGCCGCTGCGGTTTGTCTTCAACTCGATATTCCTCATAAAGTTGTCGATATTACAGCAATTAATAGTCTTCTTGCTGGTAGCTCATTGACCTCGGATATTGATATCCCCGAGGGACACTATGCTGAAGCGTCAATGCAATCAACGGTCGTGCCAAATCGTAATATGATCTTGCTTTCATTAGCAATCGGCTATGCCGTAAGTATCGGTGCTGAAGCTGTTTACTACGGTGCTCATTCTGGTGATCACGCGATTTACCCAGACTGCCGACCTGAATTTGTGGAAAAAATGAATGCTGTGAGTCTAATTGCCAACTATGAGCCGATTCGAATTGAGGTACCATATTTGCGCAACGACAAAGCGGAAATTTTAGCAGACGGGTTGCGCATGAACCTCGATTACAGCCAAACCTGGACCTGTTATAACGGTCGTGACAAGGCTTGCGGCAAATGCGGGGCTTGTGTGGAAAGATTAGAAGCCTTTGCAGCGAATCAGGTGACCGACCCGCTGCCATATGAAAGTTAAATTAGTTCGGTTTAGCGGTCGCAGCGTTCTCGATTTCAGTTAAAACTGCTTGCGCACCGTGCCAGCGAGGATGATTCTGTAACACGTTCATGGTCATGCCCGCTGGTTTGCTCAACTGCTGGTAACACCGAGCGGCATTCTTTTTCAACTGTTCAAGACGCGGCTCGACTGCCTGAATAACTTCCATTGCGCCAGCTCGATCGTTACAGACTAATACCATGTCGCACCCAGCATCGAGCGCTGCATGCGCACGTTCACTCATGGAACCAGCCACAGTAGCACCTGCCATACCCAGATCATCACTAAAAATGATACCGTTAAATTGTAACTGCGCGCGCAAAATATCTTGCAGCCAATAGCTCGAAAAACCTGCCGGCTTATCATCCACGGCAGGATAAATTACATGCGCTGGCATCACCGCATCAAGACAACTGGCGAGCTCTATAAATGGTGGCAAATCAGTGGCTAGAATTTCTTCCCAGCTACGCTCATCTACCGGTATTTCAATATGAGAGTCGGCACGTACCGAGCCGTGACCTGGGAAATGCTTACCCGTTGCTTTCATGCCCGCCTGATGTAAACCGCGAATAAACGCTCGCGCGATAGGAATCAGCTTCTCGCTTGTTTCGGCAAATGCACGGTCACCAATCACTTCACTAATCCCATTCACGTCAAGCACCGGCGCAAAGCTGATATCAATATCCATTGCCAGTACTTCTGCAGCCATCAACCAGCCGAGTTCTTGCGCCCAGTTCTGTGCTTGCGCATCAGATTCGGCATAACGGCCAATCTGCGCCATTGCTGGAATCGCACTGAATCCATCACGAAAGCGCTGGACTCGTCCACCTTCATGATCGACCGCCAAGATTAATGGATTGCGAGCCGCAGCACGTGTTTGGCGAACAAGTTCTAATAATTGTGTTTGATTCTCATAATTCCGACTAAAAAAGATCACTCCACCAACTGCAGGATGAGCCAATAGCTCACGTTCCGCGTTAGTTAATTCGGTGCCTTCAAGGTCGATCATTACTGCAGTCATATCGATATCTCTTATCTTAGAGCCGGCAGGCAGTGTGCCAAAATAAAAATCATCCGTCACTAGTCAAATCTTGGAGATTTAGTTAAAAATCTGTCATCTTATGAATACGTCGATCATCAACAGAGAGATTATTCTTATGAAAACATCTGCCAAACTCGTCTTATCGAGTCTTATCAGTTGCTTGGCACTGGCTGGTTGCGGAAGCGACAGCGACGAAACGATAGCTCCGATTGTTGACCAATGCAGTGCACGCGGACAGGTCGAGAATTTCTACGCGTACATGCAGGAGAATTACTTGTGGAACGAGGATATGCCGACCAATGTGAATCCTGGTAATTACAACAACATTTATGATTTATTAGAAGCACTTGTCGTTCCTGAAGATCGCTATAGTTTCATTCTTACCGAAGATGAATATCAAAGTCGTTTTGTCGACGCTGAATACGCCGGCTTTGGTTTCAGTTCAAGGTTAACTCTCGACGATCGCGTGTTTATCAACTATGTCTATGCTAATTCTCCGGCTGAAATTGCCGGTATGAAGCGTTCAGATGAATTGACTCACATCAACGGCGAATCAGTGCAAACCCTGATTCAGCAGGGTCGCTACCAAGATGCATTGGGTGGTGCGGAAACAGGTGTCAGTGTCGAATTAACTTGGCAAGATGTTGATGGCGTAAGTTTTACAGATGTTCTGACCAAAGAAATCGTTGAAACGAATACCGTATTGGCTACTGAGCGCTTTCTCATTGATGGCAAAGAAGTTGGTTATTACGTGTTAAACAGCTTTATTAACCGCACCGGTGATGACTTGAACAGTGCGTATGATCAACTCGTTGGCGTCGATGAGTTGGTGATTGATTTGCGCTACAACGGCGGCGGTCTAACTCGCTATGCCAACCAAGCATCAACTCAAGCTGCAGGTGATACAGTCATTGGTGAGGTATTCACCAAATACTTATTTAATGCTAATAATTCGGATTCGAACTTTATTGAGCAATTCCAATTGTACGATGGGATTGAGCAGCTCAACTTAAATCGCGTTTATGTTCTTACAACCGGAGCTAGTTGCTCGTCCTCAGAACTCATCATTAACTCGTTAGACCCGTTTGTCGATGTCATCGTTGTTGGTCAGCCAACTTGCGGTAAACCTGTTGGGCAAATACCTGAACTACTATGTGATAAACGAGCTTTTGTCGTGAACTTCGAGACCGTGAATGCGATTGACGAAGGTCGCTATTATGACGGTTTAGCACCTAATTGTAGCGCTGAAGATATTCTGGTTGGCGACTGGGGCGACGAAAATGACCCAATGTTGCAAGCTGCCGCGTACCACATGACTTATGGTCAATGTCAGCCAACTGCAACCAGCTTATCGAATAAGGGCTCGGTTAAGGCGTTGAATGAGCGTCAGTTAGATGCAAAACAGCGCCCAGCCAAGCTACCAGATTTGTGGCGCCAAGAGCACTAAAGGCGACGCGCAAGCATC
>AZIJ01017547.1_pt1 | contig 29037 bp, 19 predicted proteins | sample 359151 | NCBI WGS metagenome assembly AZIJ01 (sample SAMN02429718, study PRJNA222666) | marine sediment metagenome | biome: Sediment sample; isolation source: enrichment culture of sample MGS-ElMAX(UA) from oil contaminated site at the... | place: Egypt: El Max | collected 2013-01-23 | depth 9.22 m m | reverse complement strand
CACGATGGCGATACCCCCCGGGTATCGGTGTTGATTGCCGCCTTCAATGAAGCCGCAGACATCGAAGCTACCCTCCGCAACAAGCTGGCCCAGAACTACCCCGCCGACCGGCTTGAACTCCTGGTGATCTCCGACGACTCCGACGACGGCACCGACGACATCGTGCGCAACGTTGCCGCGGGTTCGGCCATTCCGGTCCGCCTGTTCCGCCAGGTGCCCCGCCAGGGCAAAACCGCCGGGCTGAACACCCTGGTCCCCGAGGCATCCGGCGACATCCTCCTGTTCTCCGACGCCAATTCCCAGTGGGATCCGGACGCCATCAGTTACCTCGTCAGCAACTTTGCCGATCCGGAGGTCGGCTATGTCACCGGCAAGATGGTCTACGTCAACGACGCGGGCAACCTGGTCGGCGATGGTTGTAGCGCCTATATGAAGTATGAGAACTGGCTGCGGGAACAAGAAACCCGAACCGGCTCCATCATCGGCGTGGATGGCGGCATCGACGCCATGCGCAAAGCCATTTACCGGCCCCTGAACCCCGACCAGCTACCGGACTTTGTCCAGCCCCTCAAAGTGGTGGAGCAGGGCTACCGCGTGGTGTACGAGCCCCGCGCCCTGCTGAAAGAACCCGCACTCAGCGACAGCACCAGCGAATTCAGCATGCGGGTAAGGGTCAGCCTGCGGGCACTTTGGGCACTGAAAGACATGGCCGCCCTGATGAACCCGCTCCGCCACGGCTTCTTCGCCCTCCAGCTGATCTCCCACAAGCTGCTCCGCTACCTGGCCTTCATCCCGCTGGCCACCTTCACCCTGGCCACCCTGCTACTGATGCCCCGCGGCGGCATCTACCCGCTGGCATTCCTCGGCCTGGTAGCCCTCTACGGGCTGGCGTGGATCGGCAGCAAAAACGAAAGCGCCGGCCGCAATTTCGGCCCGCTGTACTCCGTGCCCTATTACTTCCTGCTGCTGAACGTGGCGTCGCTGAAAGCGGTGCTGGCGTTCTTGCGGGGGGAGAAGCGGGTGGTTTGGAAGCCGAGGGGAGGGTGAGGTCATTATGAAAATACTTCACCTGATCGATAGTGGCGGGCTCTACGGGGCAGAGAAAATGCTCCTTGAGCTGGTACGGGAGCAGATCAAGTCGGGATTGAGCCCGCTGATTCTGAGTGCGGGAGAGCCCGCGCAACCGGAAAAGCCCCTTGAGCAGGCTGCGAGGGAGTTGGGCTTGCCACTTGTCAGTTGGCGAATGAAGCCCGGATTCAATCTTACCGGCGCCCGGCAAATCTGGCGCTGGGCGCAAACGGAAGGCTTCGACCTGATGCATTCCCACGGTTACAAATTCAACGTACTCATGGGGTTATGGCCAGAACAGCTAAGGGGCATTCCCTTGGTTACCACACTGCATGGCTACGTTCGTGCGCCCCGCTTTACCAAATCCTGGCTGTACGAGGGCCTGGACCGGTTGGTGCTGGCCCGGATGAGGCAGATTGTCCTTGTGTCCGAAGCCATGAGGGGGCAGGTCCCGGAAGCCATAGCGCATTCCGTGAGGGCGGCGGTCATACCCAATGGCCTTGATGCCCAACGCATTCTTGCTGACGCAGAAGAAGAGCTTCCGGAACGCATCAAACCCTTCATTCAGGCCCACGGCCCATTGCTCCTTGGCGTTGGAAGGTTGGCAAGAGAGAAAGGCTTCGATCGGTTAATCAGCGCTTTCTCGGAAGTCCTGAAGGCAAATCCATCAGCCGGATTGCTCATCATTGGTGAAGGCGCTCAGCGGAAGGCTCTGGAACGGCAAATCGATGAGCTCGGACTGCAAGAATCGGTACTGATGCCCGGATATCTGACGGCCATACCCTGCATCATGAAGTGGGCGGATGTCCTTTGCATGCCGTCCCTCACCGAGGGCTTGCCCATCACGTTGCTGGAAGCCATGACGGTGGGGCTGCCGATTGTGGCAGCGGATGTCGGTGAGATCAGTGCCGTGCTCGGAGCCGGTAAAGGTGGCAGAGTAATCGTTGCGGAATCCCCCGGTACCCTCGCACGGGAATTGATCTCGGTGCTGCATGACACCGAGCAGAGCGCGCAGCGGGTTCAGTGGTCGGTCCAACGCATTCAGCGGGACTTCTCCAGCCATGCCATGGCCGAAAAGTATCTGCAGGTCTACCAGAGGGCCGTGGCATGAAGCTCGCCATCGTCATGGACCGCTACGACAACCCTTACGCCGGCACCGAAAGCCAGGTACTCAAGCTGCTGGAAGGCCTGCAGGAAAAAGGGTGGGACGTACGCTTCGCGGTCTTCAGGGAGACCGATTACAGCAGGAGCGATGCTTTCCCGGTTGAAATAGAACACCTGGGTGTTGCCAGTATTTCCAATCCCCGCAGCTGGTGGACGGTCTACCGCTATGCCCGCGGTCTGGCAGAGGATGGCTACCGGGTTGTGCATGTTTTCTTTAACGACGCTTCCGTGATCTGCCCACCCATGATGCGCCTTGCGGGTGTCAAAACTCTGATATCCCGGCGTGATATGGGGTTCTGGTACTCGGGACTTTATCTGAGAGCGCTGAGACTGACGGACCGGTTTGTCCATGGCGTGGTCTGCAATAGCAAGGCGGTGGCTGAAATTACAGCGCGGCTTGAAGGTGTGCCTGAATCCAAGCTTCACGTCATTTACAACGGCTACCCAAACGACATTCAAACCGATGCGTCCAACCAGGATGAGTTAACGAGCTTGGCCGCACAGGAGCAACCGTGCGTCATAGGGATCGTTGCCAACCTGCGGCCCATCAAGCGCATTGGCGATCTGATCGAAGCCGTGGCACGGCTCAACGAGTTAGGCCGCAACGTGGAACTGCGGGTTGTGGGCGGCGGCGATCAGGCGCCTTATCTCCAAATAGCAGAGCAGTTGGGCATTGCTCATCTGGTGAGATTTCTCGGAAGCCAGCCGGAACCGGAGCGCTATATCCGTGAGTTCGATATTGCCGCGCTCTGCTCTGAAACCGAGGGATTCTCCAACGCCATCATCGAGTATCTGCGCTGCGGAAAGCCGGTCGTTTGCAGTAACACTGGCGGTAACCCGGAAATCATCGCCGAGGGCGTAAATGGCTATCTGTACGAGGTTGGAGATGTCACCTCGTTAGCGGATCGACTCCTTACCCTGGTTGACGACCCGATCAAGCGAGAAACCATGGGGCGAGCTAACAGGGAGCAAATGTTTGGGCGTTACTCGCTGGAAGCAATGCTGAATCAACACATCCGACTGTATCAAAACGTTGAACCAGGGGTGGCCGAAGCATGATGGAGTCACTGTCCCGCCACCTATTCTACCCTCTGTGGGACATCAAAGACCGCAGCCAGCGGCTGAGAGAATGGCAGGAACTCGAGAAACAACAATGGTGGCCCGCTGATCGTCTGCGAATGCTGCAGTGGGAGCGACTGCAGAAGCTGCTGGCTTATGCAGCTGAACACAGCCCTTTCTACCGGGATCTATTCCAAGCCCACGGAATATCGCCTGACACATTCCAGAATCACGATGACCTGCTGAGGATTCCGGTCACCACCAAATCGGATATCCGAAACAACCTGGATCGGTTCATAAGCGATGAATTCGATCGAGCTCAATTAGTTAGTGCAAAAACGGGCGGTTCAACCGGCGTCTCCTTACAGTTGTTTTTCGACGAAGCCTGCCAGGAACGCAGAAACGCAGCTCAGCTGCTGGCGGATCGTTGGTCAGGGTGGGATCTGGGAATGAAAAAAGCTGCCGTGTGGGGCAATCCACCGGTCGCGGAGACCTTGAAACAGAAGCTTCGCCATCACCTGCTGGACCGCACGATCTACCTGGACACCATGAACCTCAACAACACCACCATGGGCGATTTCGTTCAGCGTTGGCGAGAGGAGCAACCCGGAGCCGTGTTCGGACACGCCCATTCAATTTTTATCTTTGCCTGCTACCTCCGCGATCAGGGCATAACCGACCTCAGACCCAAGGGAATTGTGGCCACCTCAATGATGTTGCTGGACCACGAACGCAAGGTGATTGAACAGGTGTTCGATTGCGCAGTAACCAACCGCTATGGCTGTGAAGAGGTGGGGCTGATTGCGTGTGAGTGTGAGCGACACGATGGCATGCATCTCAATATTCCCCATGTGTACGTGGAGTTTTTGGACGGTGATAACAAACCGGTCAAACCTGGTGAGCCGGGGAAGATCGTGGTGACGGATCTTAATAATTTTGCGATGCCGTTTATCCGGTATCGGGTAGAAGACGTGGGGATATTTACTGATGAATCCTGTGATTGTGGACGTGGACTGCCCATCCTAAAACGCCTCGAAGGGAGAGTGGCCGATTTTCTAAAGCTTCCCGACGGAGGACAGGTAGCTGGGATTTCTTTGATTGAGCGGACGCTGACGAAGGTATCAGGAATAAAGCAAATGCAACTGATCCAGGAAGATCACAAGAGCTTGAAAATCAATCGCGTGAAGGGGAACGATTATAAGTCTGAATCGGACCGGACGTTGATTTCTGAGCTACGAGAGGTCTTTGGCCAGGCTGTTTCCATCACTATCCAAGATGTATCGGAGATCCCTCAGGAATCCTCTGGAAAATACCGGTTTACCATATGCAAGGTTTAGTAATGAAAGACGAACCGCTGGTAAGCGTCGTGATCGCTACCTATAACATGGGGCAGTATCTGCCAGATGCTGTTGAATCGGTTTTGAACCAGAACTGGCAAAACCTTGAAGTGATCGTGATCGATGATGGTTCGGAGGATAATACCGAAGAGAATATCGTAAGGTTTAACGAAGACTCCAGGTTTCGTTACATAAGAACAAATAATCAAGGACAGCCCAAAGCAAAAAACCGAGGGTTAGCTGAATCGAAAGGGCAATTCGTAGGCTTCTGTGATGCTGATGACCTTTGGCATCCGGACAAGCTCATGCTCCAGATGCCCCTTTTCGGAAATCCATCCGTTGGAGTCGTCTATAGCGAAGTTTCTTATATTAATGAGGTCGGTGTAAAAGTCAAAAAACCAAGACCCTACTCAAGGTACAGTGGGAAAGTAACAAGTCAGTTGGCGATCAAGAACTTTATTCCTTTTGGCAGCGCAATGATCCGTCGATCTTGTATCGACCAGGAAGGCGCATTTGATGAAAGTCTGCCGATGGGAATCGACTGGGATTTGTGGCTACGTTATTCCCTGAATTGGGAGTTTCAGTACCTACCCCAAAAAACCTATATTTACAGAATCTGGCCTGGACAAATGTCGAATAATTATCGCGGTCGTTATGACAATGCAATCCGCATTCTGACCAAATTCACACAAGAATACCCAGGTACGCTGCCGGACCAAGTGGTTTCCAGAGCTTGGGCGGATATGTACGTAAGCCGCGCAATGGCAATCGCAAATGCTGAGAAGACATTCAGAGAGCCATTGAGAGGAATTGTTGCCGGCCTGCGAAGAGATTTTGCGTACTGGCCCGCATGGCGATCCTTGGCAAAGCTGGTTTTGAGGAAAGTCTGAATGACCGGATTCAAGAATTTGACGTACGAAATGGCCCGGTCTTGCGGTGGATTACAGATCGCAAAAGTTTTATCTCGGCACCATCCAAAAATATTTATGTACCATCGGATTTCCAATGGGGAGCCAGGGATCGGACTTTCAGTAACCCAGTTTAGGCAGCACATAGCTATCATCAAAAAAGAGTTTAAACCAATGACTCTCAGCGCCTTACTCAGTGCAAAGGAGCAGGGGACGATTCCAGCAAATTCAGTAGTTGTAACCTTTGACGATGGATATGCAGATTTTGCCGAAATCGCATTCCCTATTCTGAAGGAAGCTGAGATACCAGTAACATTATTTGTTACTACCGGTTTCGTTAATAGAGATATTTGGCTCTGGCCTGACCAAATTCGATATGCAATTCTTAAATCCGAGAAATCTCAAATGAAATTCTCAGAACTCGGTCAGACGTTTGATATAAAGTGCCAACCAACACAGGCATGGACTGCCATATCAAATTATTGCCTGACTATATCAAATGACATGAAGCTAAACCTAATAAGAGATATATTTAAAAAACTTGACGTAAAATTTCCACTAACCATACCGGAAGAGTATCGCCCTGTTACATGGGCTCGAATTAATGAAATGATCGAACAAGGGCTAGACATTGGTAGCCACTCAATTAGCCATCCAGTATTGACAAAATTGCATTGTGAGCAATTGTTTGATGAGTTAGCAGCATCAAAGGATAAAATTAAGCAAGAAACAGGTGTAAGCGTTGATTTATTCTGCTATCCGAATGGTACAACTGACGACTTCGATGCGAGAGTGAAAAGAAGTTTAGAAAAAATTGGATATAAATACGCTGTGTGTGCATTTCCTGGGAAACATCCACTTAATGATATCTGGTGTATAAATCGATACCCGGTTGGTAATAATATTGATTTTTTCAAAAAAAATATTTTTGGACTCAGCTACTTAGTGATGCAAAGGTGATATGCGCCGTTGTCTCGGAATTAATCGAAGTATTAGATACTTTATTGTCCGCGTTTTTTATTTTTCTTTTGGGATTAATGTGGGCGCTTGGCGAAACGAAGTAGAGCGAATCTGGGCGCTCACATCAGCTGACTATCAGAGATATATAGATTTAGTCATTGCGAAGTCTAAGCCTATAGATGGTTCAGGAAAGACCGTTCGGTCATCCAAAGATTTGGATAATGCTGTTCCCATATCTAAAGATATTCTGAAAAAACGTGGAGCTCAGAAGTCCACTTTAAGCTTCATAGTATCTCGGCATACCTCGGGAACTACGGGTACCAGAACTAAGGTTTTCCTTACTAAGCCCGAAATGAGCCGGTTATTGGCCGTTAGAGACTATTGCTTTCGGTTCAACGGAGTTAGATTAGGTGATCGTGAAGCGAGGCTGTGGGGAGCTAGGTCACAATCTTTTGGGAGCAGAATTAAGGACTGGTTGCTTCACAGGAAATCATTCTACGTTGTTGACGAAAATTTGGAGAGTGTTGCAGAGAATCTCCTCAAATGGAGACCCGATTATATATACGGCTATTCTTCATATATAGTTTCGCTTTCACGGTTCCTAATTGAACGGAACATTAATTTTTCAAATTTGAAGCTTGTTGTATGTACTGCAGAGCAGATATTGCCAGTACAAAAGAAGTTAATTGGCCGTGCGTTTAATGCGAAAGTTGTTGAGGAGTATGGGTCAACAGAGTTCGACATTGTGGCTTTTCAGGACCCGAATGATGATTTGAGAGTAGTGAACCCATGGTTGGTGGTCGAGTCGGGCAAGGATTCGTTATTAATTACTGATGTTTTTAGGCAGACGCAACATTTTGTTAGGTACAAGATTGGAGATTATGGAGAAGTTCGTCATAAATCGTCGACAGGCTTAGGGGGTGATTTAGTTATAGGCTCACTGCAAGGCCGAAGTGCTAATCGCTACGCTTACGATGAAAATAACAAAGAATTTCATTCAATAGAGTTTTCGAAAGCAATAAATCGGTATTTTATTAAACATGACGACTTGTTTGACTTTGTGATCACTCAAAATCAACCTGGACAATTCTTTTTGTATTTTAGTTGTGAGCCGAAGATAGGTTCAGAGAGTTTTTGCTCTTGGCTAAGAAAGTACCTAACAAAATACTCAAATGTTGATGTAAGAATTATAATTGGAGGGATTGGGCCATTAATTGATTTTCAACAAAAACGTAGCTATTTCATTCAGAATATAAAGTAAGCTCGAGTGAGATTATATAGTGAAGCTAGAAATTAATGCAGTAGGTGATATCTCGTTAGGTGATCATCCCGTTTGTGTTGGCCACGGGATGCGCAATGTATTAAAAAATTATGAAAAAAATTTCTTCTCTGAAATTGAGTCTGAACTTCAATATACAGATATTAATCTTTGCAATATTGAGACGGTAGTTTCTAATCTTGGTCTTAATAAATATTCGTTGCGATCCTTCGAGATGAGGGGCGATCCGAAATATATTTCAACCATAGCACGAGCTGGCTTCAATGTGTTCGGTGTAGCGAATAATCACGCTATGCAGCATGGAAAAGAAGCTTTTGAAGATATGGTAGAACGGATTCACCAGTCGAGTGTTTCGCTAGTTGGTATAGACGACAAGCGAGGGCATACCGTAGTACATGAATTTCTACATAGTGACGATAAGATCAGTGGTGTATTTGCCATTTCCATCAGGCCAGAAGAGTGGACCAAAGACAGGCCAGTTCCATACTCATTGCGGGAGTCGACTAATGAATTGTTAGAAGAAGTTAGATCGCTCCGCGCTCGATATAACGGGTTTTTGGTGTGTTCAATTCATTGGGGATTGGAATTTTTGGACTATCCATCGCCAGGGCAAATGGACCTTGGGAGGAAGTTGGTTGACCTTGGTGTGGATGTAGTTTTTGGACATCATCCTCACGTGCTCCAACCCGTCGAGAGGTATAAAAATGGACTAATTTTTTATTCCTTAGGTAATTTTGTTTTCGATCTTTGGCCAAATAATACAAAGTTGACAGCAATTGCTAAAGTTAAGTTAGAGCATGGTTTCCCCCCTTTATTCCAGATTATACCTCTTAAAATTACAGACCAATTTAAGCCTGCTAGAGCTCACGGTGAAGACGCTCAAAAAATATTTAACATGATGTCTTGGGAAAAATTTTTAGAGCGTGATCAATTACCAGAAACAGATTCAGAATATAAAATTATGTATGCGCGAGCCAGAAGAGAGTTCAGATATTCAAGCTATCGGTATTTTATTTCTAATATTAGTAAATACCCCTTGCACTTTCTAATACAGTCATTAGTAAGAACTGGCCTACGGAGATTGTTCGGAATCTGATCAAGAAGGTGGTGAGCTCAACTCCTGACATATTTTCAAGAGTCTGGCTTCATCTTTGGACCAATTGTAGTACTCTAACACCGCTCGATTTCCATTTCTCCCATAAATCTCCCTTAGTTCTGGATTCTGAAGCGTCCTCAAACTAGCTGCAATTGAAGCAGGAGTGGCGTCTGACGAGATTAAACCGCATTTAGTCGTTTCAACGATTCGCTTGATTGGGGTTATCGGTGTGGCTAATACCGGAAGTCCGAAAAGCATGTAGTCAAATATTTTGTTAGGAATCGTGTGATTCCAATGACCGCAGACACGATAGGTGAGAAATCCAACATTCGCGCGGCTGAAAAGGTTATCTACCTCCTTCTGCTCAAGCCATCCATGTAATCGTACATTCTGTTGCAGACCGTAAGTATGGATCATCTCCTGCAATTCATTAAACATCGAACCCTTACCTACGATGTCAATAAAGAGACAGTCACGGTCATTGCTTTGAGTTAGAAACTCATTGGCTGCCTCTATTAACAGGTCAAGTCCACGGATTTTGGTAAGAAAACCGACATAAACGAGGTTGAGTACTCTTCCTTGATGTGGTTTTACTTTTCCAGAAAATTTCTCAATTGGTGGAGTATTACTTACAATAGTAATTCTTGATTCTGGAATTCCTTTTTTTAGTAGACGATCCCGGGACTCTTCTATCATAACTAGCGTCCGATTTATATGAGGTAATACAGATTTTTCATATTTGGAAGCCAGTTTTGGGTTTTTTAATAATCTTTCCGAAATATTTCTTTTTGAGAATTGACCAGACGATGCGTACATTTCTGGGTAAACTTCAGCCATATCATAAATCACCGGCATCTTAAATACCTTGCCGATGATTAATGCTGACTTTACTAGGGGAAGGTCCCTGACTATCAGTAGAGCGCCAGAGTTACCTTTAGTGTACTTATAAATCTGGTGAAGCCAGATAGGATTAAACCAAAGAGGGAGGTTAAAAAGAAACCGAAGTGACTTAGGTAGATAGGTTAATTTAGGTAATCGTTTAATATGGTAACCATCTTTTTCCGTTTCACTTTCTTGTTGTTCAAGATTCCGGCAAATTATTGTAACTTCTGCATTGGCCTTCACCAAGCTTAATGCAATTTTTTCAACCCTAACATCCCAAGGGAAGTCTTCTTTATAAATGATAAATACTTTCAATTAACGGTCCTTGTTAAACTTCGGGAATTTTTTTGATAAGGGATCTAAGACAGTCTAGGTTATTTTATCTCAACGGATACCGGTTTACCTGGACATTTATCACAAAGAGGAAAACCTGATTGGTTAACGTTTCCATCGTTATCCACCACATATATGTAAAGGTTTGCTGATGGATCGTGTGAAAAGTAGTTGAGTTTAACGTCGATTTTTCCGTCTGACCATGAGGTGGGAGTTAGAACTTCACGTTTGCTGGCGGGATTCCAAGTGTCCGAATTAGAAAGTTCAACACGTGCGGGGCTAGGTGAAACGTATATGTCCGTCATTCGAAATGAATAATTTGGATAGTCGCTTGAAATACTTGGATCAAAGCCTATTTGCCCCGCAGTTAAGCCTTGGGAAGTGCTGGCTTTCTGAAAGTTAGCTACATTTTGGGTAATCTTTCCGTTCAACCATGCTGTAATAGTATTCTTTTCTGCGTCGACATAGATTTCCAGTCTATTCCATATGTTAGCATCGGGTTGCGTTGTCCCCCAGCTGGTTTCCGAATTACCACTTGTTCCAGAGTAAGTCATATGCATCTGGGTTAAAGAAATTCGTGTTCCGTTACCATCCGATTGGTCCCAGACCCTGCAAAATTTATTGGATCCACCTTGATTTGCAGTTTGGTTCGGCTTGTACCACCAGCTCATATAGAGTTTGCGATTACTCGCTCCTTCAAACGCACGAGGCCAGCCAAGAGTAGACTGTCCTTCGCCATAGTAAACAGCGGAGGAGTTGTTCGTTCTAAGATCACCCGTACGCAGGAGTTTCATCGGGTTGCCGTAAATACTGGAATTCTGACTCCAAGGACCCACATCGTCTGGAACTACAGCTCCAGAACTTAACTTGCTGTATTCGGTCTGGTTTGATACTTGATCGTACAGAATTGCGCTCGTATCCAATGATGTGAATCCATTTCCCTGAATAGTCAGGGTTCCACCCTCTCCGATTTCGCCATCTACTGAGGAAATTCCCGGGATGGCGTAGGTTGCTGAAGAGAAGCTGGTGAAAAATACGACAGAGAGAACAGCGACTTTCGGCGCGTGTAACATTGTGACATACCTCAGAATTATTGCTTAAATCTAGAGCACTGCTCGCTCTTCTGGTACATGAGCCTATACTGATTAGTGTATATCAATCCTAGGAAAGGTCTTGGATCAAATTGGCATAAACAGGGATGACAAATTGGTGAGCGAGAATAGAATTTCGGAGATAGAGAGTGCTCAGCGGAACATACTCTTGGTCGTGCGTTGGCCAGTTGGTGGGATAAGAACGTTCTTAAAATATGTAATCTCTGATTTCCCCGCTGAAAACTATCGCTTTTCGATTGTTGGAGTGTCAACTGAAGGCATGAATGCTCTTAGATCAGACCTGGGCAATCGTGTTGACACTTGGGTTTTGGTCCGTCCTGATGGAAATGAGGCGCGTGGCATCACAAAAGCTATCTGGAAGCTATGCCGAAGTAAGCATTTTGATGCAATCCATGCACATGGGTTTACGTCCGCGATTGCCGCTTTTCCGAGCTGTTTGGTTTCTCGTTCGGCTTTAATTTGTACGGCACATGACACCTTGAGTGACGTTCAGTTTTTGGGTGTTGGAGGGATTATTCGGAAAGTCATTCTGGCTACTGCTCTCTGGAGGTGCAGGGCGATTCACTCGGTATCGAATGATGCCGAATCGAACCTTTTGTCGTACTTTCCATTCTTGAGAGAGAAAAGTGTCGCAATAAAAAATGGAATAAATGTTAGCCTATTTAGAGATTGTGAACCTACTGATCTACACCAGAGTTTGGGGATAGATCCGTCAGTCAAGATCATTGGGTTCTTCGGTAGGTTCATGGGACCAAAAGGCTTTAAGTATCTTGTTTCTGCGATTGAACTCATAAAAAATGAAAGCGAGTCGCCAGATGTCCATGTTGTATGTTTTGGATCGGGTGCATTTATTAGGGAGGAGCAAGGGGAGATAGACCGCAGAGGGTTAGTATCTTACTTCACGTTTTTGCCTTTTACTGCCGATGTTTCCGGTGCTATGAAGGGGTGCGATCTTATAGTGATGCCCTCAATATCCGAGGCTTGTCCGCTACAGCCGATGGAAGCGCTGTGTGCTGGAGTTCCATTTGTTGGAACTAACTGCATCGGACTTCGAGAAGTTTTGGAACGTACGCCAGCCCTTCAGGTCCAGGCTGGTGACTCAAGCAGTTTAGCCGAAGGCATTCTAGAAAGCTTTAAAAGGGGAAAAGATCCGTTTGTTGAATTTGCACCGATTGCTGCAGAAAGATTCGATGTTAGAAATACCATTGCAGAAATTTATGAATTTTATGAAATGGTGATTAAATGAACGCCTTAGGTTTGGGCTACAAAATTTCCTCAAGTCATGACAGAAAAGGAAAGGAAAATTCGCTCGCCTTTTTTCTATTTTTACTCTATTTAATTAGTTTTTTCCTCCGGTTACCTGCTAGATTACCTGTGCTAGGTCTCATCCGTTTTGATTTCATCTTAGTTGCGGCAATTTCATATTTAATTTTTTCAGAAAAGGCTACCAAGACTTCAAGATTGGACTCTGCTTCAAAATATCTACTGGCGATTTTTATTTGGTCGGTAATAACGCTTCCATTTGTCGAGTGGCCTGGATCAGTCATCAATAACGGTATGGTAGCTTTTATCAAGGGCGCTATATTTTACTTATTTACTGTCAACTTAATATTAACTACAAGTAGGCTAAGAATAATACTTGGGGTTTTTGTTGGTTGCAATATAATTCGTATTGTGGAGCCGCTAGTCCTGAACCTAACCACAGGTTATTTGGGGTCTGCCACCCACTTAGGGGGAGGAGACTTTGCGGGTCGTCTGGCGGGAGCGCCGGTGGATGTGATAAATCCAAACGGCCTGGCCTTTGTGATCGCTACTGTGATCCCATTTTTGCATTATGTCCTCGCACCAACGAGTAAAAAAACATTTACCCTCTACTTGTTACTGATTCCAATACTATTATATGCGATGGGATTGACTCTCTCACGATCAGGCGCATTAGCTCTAGGGATAATCGCATTTGGCATATGGTGGAAGAGTAGTCATAAAGGTTTGTTGTTAATGATCGGAATAATGGGCGTGGCCGTTATATTTTCGAGCCTGAATGATGTCCAGAAGGATCGTTATCTGTCTATTGTGAGCAGCGATACGCGTCAATCAGCTTCTGCACAAGGACGGATTGAAGGTTGGTCGGAGGATTTCAAAGTCGCGATGAATCGTCCCATTATTGGTCACGGATTGGGCACTTCGCGAGAAGCAAATTGGAACGTGGCGGGTAAAGATCAGATCTCTCATATTTTGTGGATGGAGATCTGGCAGGAGATCGGATTGATAGGACTGGTTTTGTTTATTCTTTATCTTTTAGCAATGATCAGGAACTTCCAAGAAGCTTCGAAGCTTATCAAAGAGAAACTCTCTACCGATGACTTTCTATATCGAAGTTGTCAGGCAATGCAGGTCTGGCTTTTGATGAACCTGTTATTTAGTTTGGCCAGTTACGGGCTCAAGAGCTACGAATGGTATCTTTTTGGTGGGCTTTCGGTAGTTTTGTTGAAGGTTGCACGGATGAGGGTCGCGGAGCTATCGGAAAATGAGAGTAATAAGGAACCAGACAAGCAATTAGCGGTTCAACCGAGCTGGCGTTTCGGCTTGGCCCGCCGGATAAATCGGTTTTGAGCGCCAGCTTAGGCGAGTGGTCGGGAATCAGGAATTTTGAAGTTTTGAGTTTCTCGATTAAGATCTTAGTAAGCGCATAAAGCGGGCTGAAGGGTATACATTAATTACTTTTGGCGATTAAGTTCCTGGAAACGTTTAGATAAGGTGATGTGTGAGCTCGAGCATCATAATACCAACTCATAATTCGGGAAAGCTTCTTGTCGAGACACTTTCTTCAGTTCACCGCGAACTTGGTGCTGATGATGAGGTCATTATTGTAGATGACGGATCAAGCGATGGCACGAAGGGTTTAATTTCCAATTTTCTAAAAGACAAGAGGTATAGATACTATTATCAATCGTGTAGTGGTGGACCTTCTAGTCCAAGGAATCGTGGGATCGAAGCTGCTAAAGGTGATTACATTTTTCTGTTCGATTCAGACGATGTTATGTTACCGGGTAAGATTGAGTCTACAGTTTTAGCATTTCAGGAGTTTCCAGATGCAGCTCTGGTTTTTACAAACTTCTCCACAGTTGAAGAGAGCGGAGATGTCCTGAAAGAACGATTTTTAGATGAGTATGAGTTGATTCGAAAACTGCGTTCTAGTCTTAGGCTAAATCATATACTGATTGAAGGTGCTATTGCTTACACGTATCTCGCGAAAGAGAATTTTATTGGAACATCCGGAGTAGCAATCCGAGCGTGCGTTTTTTCAGAGGTCGGTGGATTCGACGAGACGCTAAAAAATGGTGATGACAAGGACATGTGGTTCCGAATCACAAGAAAGTATCCGATTGCCTATGTGGATCAGGTTCTTCACCATTATCGTATTCACCAGAACAGCATCTCCAGAGGTGGGGCGCTCAAGCGGGCCGACGCGCGTATAAAAGTTCTCAATAAACAGTTGGAAGATCCTGTCAGTAAGGAGTTTGCGAGAGATATTCGACGTCAGATAGCCCTCAACTACTATGCCAAGGGGTATGAGTTATTTTCGACAGGCGATATGACCGGAGCTCGGGACTGTTTGGCAAGGGCATTGCGTTATTGTTTTCAGCCACGATTTATCAGCCTCTACGCAAAAACCTTGCTGGGGAAACGGGGGGTTGAGGCTTTGAGATCTCTGAAGCATCGTCTTGGCAGTTAGGGTTTGATGCCGGTTTGATCACGTTACGTTTGATCAGGTCACGTAAGGATTCAGGATGAAGCTCTCGGTTGTAATTCCCGCGTACAATGCGTCCGGTTGCCTTGTTAGGACCCTTGAGGCCATTGTGGCGGCCCGCGGCATTGGGTTCGAAGTGGTCGTTGTCGATGATGGTTCCACTGATGACATAGCCTCCGCTCTTGCATCGTTTACTCGCCAGTATGAAGTGTCACTGATCCGCCAGGAAAACTCCGGCGGTCCCGCATCTCCGAGGAACAAAGGCGTTGCCGCATCCTCCTCAGATTATGTTCTGTTTCTCGATGCTGACGATGTGGTCATTCCAGCCGAAGTGTTTCCGGCACTGGAAGCCTTGGATCGCAATCCGGAAGCAACGATGATCTGCAGCAACTTTCACGTGGCAGATCAGGATCTCCGCGTGCGTATCGAAAGAAATATCGATCGCTATGGATTGCTCCAGGACCTTCTGGATAACCAGGTCGCCGAGAATACCTGGCAACTTTCGAGTGAAGATGCGGTAGCGACGCTGCTGCAAACCAATTTTGTCGGTACGTCCAGCGTCATTGCTCGTCGGTCAGCGTTGCTGAAGGCAGGCCCCTTTGATGAATGCTTGCGAAATCTGGACGATCGCGACATGTGGATTCGGCTTGCTCAGATTGGTCCGATTCTCTATCGGGACAAGCCGTTTTATTTTTACCGGGATATGCCCGGAAGTGTGTCGAAACAGAGAGAACTGCAGCAGTTTCGGGAACGGGTATATGTGGCCGATAAGGTACTTAACAGCTCCGATTCGCCGAGAATCCGGAGGCTGGCCCGAGATTGGCGGGCGCGCAGTCTGCTGAAGATTGGCTATATTCTTTTTCATAACGAGTGTCGGCCAAGAGAGGCCTTGGTGGCATTCCGGGAATCCTTCAGGTCCAACCCGAGTGCGGCGGCGTTCCGTGGAATTGTAAAGTCGCTATTGCCCAGAAGGTTTTATCAGCTGGTGGTTCGGGGGCGTAGCCCTCAAAGCTGAAGAGCTTTCGGGTATGGCAGTCAAGCTATTCCAGCAAGGATGGAAAACAAGGCAGGGTAAATGGATATTTCGGTTGTGCTGGCAACGTTTAACAGGGATGACATCCTCGCCAGGACGTTAGCGAGTTTTGAGGCATTGGAGACTGAAGGGCTGCAATGGCAGTGCTTCGTTGTTGACAATGCGTGTCGCGATGAAACCCGCCGGTTGGTTGATGGGTTTACCGGATCTCTGCCTGTTCGCTATCTTGAGGAGCTAAAAGCAGGGAAAAACAACGCGCTGTTGAAAGCCATGCCGTTAGTCGAAGGGGACCTGGTCATATTCACCGACGATGATGTGATTGCTGATCCTGGCTGGCTGATTGACCTTTGGCAAGGTGCTCAACATTTACCACAGTATGACCTGTTTGGCGGGCGGATTTTGCCGATGTTTCCAGAGGGCCTTTCTCCGGAGGAGGGTATTGATCTTGATAATGGCTTTACCCGTTCGGCCTACGTAATTGCAGACTGGGAGCTTCCCGAGGGGGAGATCCGGCCCGGTCGGATTTGGGGGCCCAATATGGCCGTGCGTAAACGGGTGTTTGACGCTGGCTTTCAATTCAATCCGGACATCGGACCGTCCCAGAGCAGCAATTACACCATGGGCAGTGAAACCGAGTTCCTTCTTCGGGTTTCCGAAGCCGGTTATCGGAGTGCTTATATCCCGTCCGCTCTGGTTTATCACCAGATCCGGCCGAATCAGCTGTCAATCGATTGGCTCAGGGGCAGGGCTTATCGCCAGGGTAAGGGAAAAGCTGCACTGTTTCGGGAGTTTGATCATTACCGTCATTGGTTTGGTGTGCCGCGGTTTCTGTTTCGCAAGCTGGCAACACTCTTTGCCAAAACCTACCTCTATCGTTTGGCCGGTAACCGACGTTATTACTACTTGAATGCCATTGAATTGGGCTTGTTTCAGGGGATTTATGCGCATTATCGGGAAAAAAACCGCGCACGAGCATAGTGTTCGTCGTTACCGCCACCTTGTGAAATCATGGATGCGTCTGTTTTCGCAAGCCAATCCCTGAAAGCAGAAGACCTCGCTCCTCCCCGCTCAGGAGCAGAAGGTAGGCGAACACTGCGTAGCTGCAGCCGTAGGTTCCTGTGACCAGGAAGAATTCCACTAAACCCCATTGTCCGCCACTGAAGCCAAGTCCAAGATACCAAACCAGCCCGAATACGGACACCTTGGCGATCAAGGGCAACACTGTTTGGTACAGCAGGGTGACGGGCAACTTGCTATAGCGCGATACAAGGTGGGGGATGATAAATGGCCGGGTCAGCACAAAGGGCAGGGCAATGGCTATCGACGCGGCGAGCAGTGGATTGTCCATAAGCTGGATCAGGATCGGAATGAGCGCAAGTGAGCAAGCGGCCTCAGCGGCAGACACATAGGCCTGGTACTGGTGTTTTGCTATTGCAAACAACACATTGCTGTAGGGTGCTGTGATAAAGACCAGCAATTTTGCCGAGAGCAGGACGACCAGAACACGGTAAGCATCCCCACTATTGAAATCGCTTCCCATCCACAGGCGGATGAGGTCGTTACCGAACAGATAGGCGCCAATGAGCATGCCACTTGCCACTATCCCGTTGAGGCGAAGGAACATTCGGACCTTGCGGGCCAGTTCTGCATCGTCTTCCCGGGCAACCGCTTCGGTATACAGCGGTAACGTGAATCCAAAAGCCTTGTAAAGCAATTCGTTAGCATACTCCACCAAGCGGACGCCCACGTAATAGACGGTCAGTAGTGCGGGTGTGGTGAAGGCTGCAACCATCCAGACGTCCCCCCGCTCCTTGAGAAGCCGGGACAGGTCCACCAGAAAAGACCAGGCGCTGAAGCCGAAGATTTCTTTGACGGTGGGTTTGTTGATCAGGCGCGGTTGCAGGCGTACTTCCGGCTCCAGGTACCGGGCGATGAAGCGGAAGACGAGGTTGGAGAAAAAGGACGAGGCCAATTGCACCAATGCAATGGCAATCAGTTGATAACCCCGAAACAGCAGCCAGGCAATGATCAGGGTACTGACGATTTTGAATGCGATGCGGGAATAGGAGAGCAGGTCCTGTCTGAGGTGGTAACCCGCAATACCTGCATAGCTCTTGAAGGGGAATTCGACGGCGACGTTAAGCCCGACGATGAGGATCAGAATCTGTACTAGCCGGGTGTTTTCCGGAGACTCGACAAACAGTGTTGCGCTTAGTGCAATGACGGTGGTGGTCAGAACAATAAGCAACGCAAGGCCGGAATAGATGGCAAAGGCGGTAGACATAATCTGGCTGGCGCGCTGCCGGTCGTTGCGGGACAACGCATAAGAGACATAGCGGGTTACGCTGGAGGCCATACCGATATCAAACAGATACAGGGAGCCGACGATGCTGCCGATTACAATCCAGATGCCGTAGAGATCCTCGCCGAGAATCCGGATCATCAGCGGCATCATGATCAGGCCGGTGATTATGGCAATAACCGTTTCCAGCGTCCGGGCAAGGGAACTGGCGACGAACCGCTTGGCGCGCATCAAATACTATCCATGTGAAGATGTCCTGGCGGTGAGTATAGCTCACAAACCCTGCTCGACGCGTGAGGGGCTCCAAAGAAAAGGGGCTGACCTCCGTCAGCCCCTGATCGCTGTGTGTCAACCCGCTGTGCCGTTCAGAACTGCAAGGCCTCATGACTGCTGGTAAAGGAGTTCCCTGTCTGAACGCCTCCGCCAACGATATGGACTTTATTGCTGATCGTGGCCGTTGCCGCGCCGTGCTTAGGTGTCGGCACTTTGGTCAGACTACGCCAGCTGTTGGTGTCAGGGTCGTACTCCTCGTTTTGCTCGAACACGCCAGACACGCTATTCGGGTTGGATTCCCCGCCCATGACCTGCACCTTGCCGTTGGCAGTTCCGACGCTCATGGCTCTGCGGCCGGTGGGCATTGGGGTCATGCCCTGCCAGCTGTTGCTGGCGACGTTGTATTTCTCGACCGACGCCAGCGCCGGTGCCGGTGAGGTGCCATCAGCATTGCGGATCCTGCCGCCAAAGACGTAAAGCTCGCCGTTCAAAACCGCCGACCCCGGGTTGTCTCTCGGCGTCTGCAGCGGTGCCTTGCTTTGCCAACTGCCTGTGCTCGGATTGAACGCCTCCACCGTTGCCACCGATGCGCCGTTCTCGGTCATGCCCCCCACCACATAGATCAACCCGTTCACAACCTGGGCGGTTGCGCCGCCGCGCGCGGTCGGCAGGGCCGGGAGTGATTGCCAGCTGTTAGTGACCGGACTGTAGACGGCGGCATTGCTGACTGCACCGGAGAAGGGCGCCGTAGAGCCACCAAATACATAGATCTGCCCGTTGTAGGCGGTAACTGCCGGGTTTTCGACGCCGGGTCCGGGCAGGTTGGCGCCCTGGCTCCAGCTGTTGGTATTGGCGTCATAGATAAACAGGGTGGTCAGATGTCCACTGTCGTTTTTGCCACCGACCATATACATCTTGCTGTTGATCGCCGCACCACTGGCATCCAGTATGCTGACCGGGCTAGCCGCAAACGTCAGCCAGCAGCCAAGACTGACCGGACGGAGCGAAGTCAGCTTGCCACCTCCAAACTGCCCGACAAATACAGTGCCGGTGGGACTGCTGGTCATGGGAAGCGGGTCATTGAAGCCGGTGACCAGCGGCTCGCCCTCAATAACGCCATCTCCGGTCTCGTTCAGGCGTACACGGAAAACGTCATCCCCAATGGAGTAATTGGTAATGAGCAACTGGCCGTTCAGGTAGTCCCCAACGCAGCCTTCGGCCCCACTGTATTCAATGATGGCGTTAGAGGATTTATGGTCGCCCAGGTTGAACAGGGGGGCTTCATAGTTGGGTAGAGGTGCCACATTCTGGTAGCTGCCATCCTTGAACACGCACTCGTCCCGATACGGATTGGGGTGGCCGTAGTACTTGCCATCCTCTATCAGCAGCAACAGGTCTGGTTGTGCGCCGGGGTTATGGCCTCCGTTAAGGTAGCTGGCCGTATTGGCGAGCCCTGTACAAACCGGCTCAGGTTTGGGTGGGTAGGTCCCGGTCACGCCGAGGCCGTTATCGGTGGCGTAAATTTTGCCGTTGGAATGGAACACAAAATCGTAGCTGTTGCGCAGACCAGTGGCGTAGGGCACCACGTCGCAGGGGGCAGGGCCATACATATCGGCAGTATTGGCGCAGGTGCCGTCAAACGATGCGGAGAAGACATCAGCTACCACAATGGCGGCACTGAGTGGCTGCTCGGCACGATCACCAAATTCCGATGCCGAGCTGTTGGGGGCACCAGCACCGGTATTGCCGCCGACCGCGATGTACAAACGGTTGTCCGGGCCAAAGTGGACCGAGTTGATGGAGTGATTGGCGATTGCACGGGGAAGGCCGGTGATTCGGTGTTCCACCGTCGCAAAATTTGCGCCGCTGAGTCGGGTGACCATTCCGGAATTGACCTCTCCATTGTCAATGGAAGGGCTGGAATGGGCCACCCACAGGTCAATATTGTTAGCTGTTGCATCGGGTGAAACGGTGATGCCCAGGGTGAGTCTTGGTCCGACACTGTTGATAAGCGATTCGATGACCTGATCGTCGACCAGGTTCATCTCGGCATCAAACGTAAGCGCATGAATGGTGCCAAACAACTCGGTGACATAGAGTCGGTCGTCGGGGCCCCAGACCATGGAGGTCGGGAAGTCGATGTTGTAATCCTTGCGCAGGAACTCGACAGCGGTTTCCGGTGACAGGGGACCGCCCCCGGCCTCAAGGGTGAACTCGTCAAACAGGTAAGTGATGGGCGAGGAACCATTTCGGTGCGTCGCGAAGATTCCTGTGAAACTGCGGGTACCGATTTCGGGGTCAATTCCCGCCGCGTCAAAGCTGAAGAATTCATCCGGAGGTGACACCGTACCAGCCTGTTTGGTGGTGCCGCCTTCGACTTTATAGGTCAGATCGACCTTACGTTCGTATGGATTGACCGCCATGCCCAGGACGATATCACTACCTACGAGTCCGCTTACCGAAATATTTTTCTCGGTAGCAATTGCGCCGCCCAGTTCCATCAGGTAATGCACCATCAGGCCCTGAGGTGTGGAGATCACCACCAGCTTGACGTAGTTGTCGTCGTTGTTGCCGAACCACAGGCCCGCCTGTTCATAGTTGCCGCTGGCAGCTGGCAGGTTGAGTATCTCGGTAGTGATGTGGGTGATCTGGTTGGGAGCCGCGAAGCCAACCCCCAGGGCATTATCCTGGTTGTTGATTGCTTTGAAACTGATGCCGGAAGTAGTGGTGTATTCCAGCACGCCCTGGAAAAAGTTCATGGAAAGATTGTCCTGGATAAAACCGGTACCGCTGCTCGGCTCATCCAGCCAGGTAAACCCGGTGCCCCAGCCGTTGGAGTCCGGGTAGTAACCCTGGCCTTCAGTGAAGGTCAGCTGATAGGGCAGGTCAACGCGCACGGCACTGCAGGGTACCGGGGCGCATTTGTCGGTGCTGGTTAACACCATGGTGACCGGTACGTTGACGGAGGCGCTGCTGGCCGGGGTGATGGTGATCGTCGCTTCGTAGGTGCCGGTGGTAAGTCCGCTGCTGTCCACCTGGACGCTGATGTTTTCCGGTGTGGTACCGCTGGTGGGCGATACCGACAGCCACGGCATGTTGGTGCTCAGGGTAAACGACTCGTTGTCATTCGCGCTGTGACTGATCGCCAGGGTCTGACTGCCGATCGCTGTATTCGGCTGCCCCTGGAAGGTCAGGGCGGTGGGTGTGGTGAGGATGCCTTGGGCACCTTCCGTAATGGTCAGCGTATAGGTCAGTTCCCCACCGGTGTACCCCGGGGCACTGGCAGAGAGCTTGCCGGAATAGCTGCCGGCTGCCAGACCGGAGGAATTGGCAGAAACGGTGATGGTGGCCGGGGTGGTCCCGGAGTTCGCGGTTCCTGACAGCCAGCTGGCAGTCGACGAGATGGAGAAGCTGGCGCCGGTGCCATCACTTGCCGTCAGGGTGACGTTCTCTGAAAGCGTGCCGGGATTATCGATATGGCGGGACCCGGACAGGCTGGTCTTACTGAATCCGAGGGCAGCGACGTCATTGGCCACGGTATAGAACTCCGTAACCTCGTGTTTACTCCCGTCGGACAGAGTTATGACCGCGGTTACGGTATGGCTGCCATCGGTCTGTGCGGTGGTATTAAAGGGGAATGCGGTATCGTCCGCTGCTGTGCCGGCCATATCGTAGGGCGGCAGGTTCTCGCGCTGATTGGGGCTGCCGGTTTTCTGCGGGTTGTCGATCCAGAACTCGACTCTGGACATTCCGGTTTGTTGTGGCACGAAAACGTAGATGTCGCCGGCGACGGTAGAGCCGTTAAGTCCGGTTGCGCCGGAGCGGTCGGGTGCGGCACTTACCATCAGGCTGTAGCTGCCGCTGGGCGGTGCGACGACCTGGAAGCTAACCGTAAGGTACGCTGTAGCGACCCCGCTGCCGGTGGCCTGGACGGTCGCCGTGTACTGGCCGGCACTCAGGCCAGTCGGGTCTGCGGTGAGTGTCAGTGATTGCGGAACGGTTCCCGAGGCGGGCTGGACAGTCAGCCAGCTGGCGTTGTCGGATATCGAAAAGCTCTCACTGCCACTGGTGGTGGAAGAGAGACTGACCTGGGCACTTTGTGAGTTACCCGTGGCCTCGGCAACGAAGTCAATGTTGGCCTGGCTGAAAACGAAGGCCGGTGCGGAGTTGTTGACTGTAAAGGTTGCCGACAGTATTTCGCTGGTACCGTCCGAGTAGGTGGTTCTGGCGTAAACACTGTGCTGGCCGTCCGCGATACTGTTGGTATCAAAGGCATTGGCGGTAAGATCCGCGGCGGTGGTGTTGAAATCGAACGGGGCCAGGTTTTCCGTGACCCTTGGCGGTGCGGGAGGCGTGGTGTCCAGGTAGAACTCAACCTTCTTTGTGCCGGTCTCCGGCGCAACAAAAATATAAACAAGGTCATTGAGTTGCGCTCCGCCAAGCGCAATGGGTGCCGTGCGCTGTGGAGAGGTACTGACCTGCAGCGTCGGTGCCCCGTAGGCGGCGACGGATGCGAGGAGGAAAATGGATGCCAGCAAGACGCGCAGGGCATGGTGCAGGACACAGCTAACCCGAAACAGCCGCATAATAAATGCCTCCCTTGTAACTCTTATGCAATTCCGTTTTACCGACTTCAGAAGCAGCATCATTCCTGCCAGAGCATGACTTCCTGCCGCAATACAATGTGATAAGCTTGAGGCCGTGAGGGTTTCATGAACGGCTTGTAAGAATTTCCGACAGGCCATCCGCCATGCGGTTGAGACAAGGATGACAATGACCATGAGCCTCTTTCAGACAAGGGCCTGGCAGGATGCCTGGTGGCGATTCTGGGGCAACACGCCCGGGTTCCGGCGGGTGGACTCGACGCCTGCCGGCAATGATTTGTACATGGACCGTTACCGGTTAAAAAATTTCCTGCCGGTCTCTTGCCTGCAATTTGTCGGTACCAGCTACCGCCGCATTTCCACGCCCCGCACCGAGTACAATGGCTTCGACGGGAACCAGCGGCCCCCTCTTGATCGTCTGCAATGGAGTGAGGCAGTCTTCGCCGATATGGTCGATGGCAGTGATGATGTGGCCTGGCTACTCGATCTCGCCCAAGCGCATGGCTGGCGGGTCCGTCAGGTAGCGACAGACATCGCCTACGCCATCGACACCCGCGGGGATTTTGCGGAGTACCTCGCCAGCCTGGGCAAGGGCACGAGGCTGCGACTGTTCAACCGGCGCTCGGTGTTGGAACAGTGTGGTGAGGTGGTGATTGACAACTGGTGGCCGCAAAAGCCGGACGGTTTTTTTGAGTTGCTGAACCGGTTTCACCTCGAGCGTTGGGGACAGCCGTGTTTCAATGCAACCAGCACCGCTTTCCATCTCGAGTTTCTCCGTCAGCTTGAACAGGAGGGCGGCACTCCAGAGCTCTCGGTGCTTTCTGTGGCTGGCCAGCCCGTATCCGTCCTCTACAATGTGAGGTACCACAACACGGTGTATAACCTGCAGGCGGGTTATATCGAGAACCTCCACAAGAAAATCGCCCTCGGCACGCTGCATCTCGGATACAGTATCGAAGCTGCTTTTACCAACCCCGATGCCAGGCTCTTTGACATGCTGGCCGGTGGCGGCAAGAACGAGGACTACAAGGCCCGGCTGGCTACCCGGCAACTGCCGTTGGTGTCGCTGATGCTGGTGCGCAACCCTGTATTCAAGGCGTTGTATTGGCTGAAAGACTTTAGGGACAGGAAACGCGAACATGGAACGTCCGGCGTCTGAAAAAACCGCTCACTGGCTCCTGCCGGTGGCTCTGCTCGCGGCACTGGTGGCCGGCATCTGGCCCGCGCTGGAGGTGTTGGGCGGGCGCTGGCTCAAGTTTGATGAGTCATACTCCCACGGCTACCTGGTGCTGCTGGTTAGCCTGTTCCTCAGTATCCGGAAGTGGCATGCCGTGCGGCCAGTGACCGGGTTCTATCCGTTTTGGCTGATTCCTTTTGCCGCAGCGGCGGCCCTTTACCTGGCGGGCAGCATTTTGCTGGTGGAAGCTTTCCAGCAGATTGTGATCGTCCCGTTGATGCTGGGTGTGCTGCTGCTGATCTGGGGCTGGCGCCAGGCTTCTGCGTTCTTTTTGCCGGTCGGAATTCTGTTTTTCGCGATCCCGGTGTGGGACTACCTGTCCTGGCCGTTGCAGCTGATCACTGTGGCGTTCAACCAGCTGTTGCTGTCATGGCTGGGCATTGAATTCACCGTGGAAGGGGTGTTTGTCTATTTTCCCGGCGTGGGTGCCTTCGAGATTGCCCACGGATGTTCGGGGCTGAGGTATCTGCTGGTCGGGATGACCCTGGCAACCCTTTACTCCGAGCTTAACTACCAGCGTGTGATCAGCCGCATTTACCTGTTGTGCGCCGCGGTTTTACTGGCCCTGCTGGCCAACTGGATACGGGTGTTTGTCATCATCTATGTGGGCTACGAGTCCAACATGACGTCGTCGCTGATCTGGGAACATGATTACTTCGGCTGGTGGGTCTTTGCCGGCACTCTGGTGCCGCTGTTTTTCTTTGCCCATAGCCTTGAGCGCAAGGAAGTTGTGCGGGGCACCTCGGATTCGGGCGCCCTGGCTTCGATGGGCTCCGGATTAAGCTCCCGGGGATGGCTGATGGTGATCCCGGTTGTCAGCTTTGGCGCGCTGGCGTGGGCAGCGGAATGGTCGGTTGCTGATGAAAAGTACCGGGGGACAGCCAGCCATAATCTGGAGGTGTTACCGGCAACGGAATGGTTGCCGCTGTTCCGGGATTCGGTGGCCGGCTGGCAGCCGTCAGTCCGCCATCCGGACCGCCAGTTTACCGGTGCTTTCCTGGAGCGGGGCAGGCTCGGTAGTGAGGATGGCCGGGAGGAGGTGTTTGTCGGCCTGTATACCTACGACTGGCAGCGGCCGGGAGGCGAGGTTGTCCAGTACGAGAACCACCTCTACGACAGTGAGGTGCTGATCCCGGAGCAGACCTTCGCGGTACCGGCGGGGGATGGCGTTGTTCTCGGCGGGTTGAAGTTGCGGTATCGCATGAGCGAGACATGGGTATACCTTGCCTACGGTTATTATGTAGAAAGCTTCTGGGAAAGTGAGGAGTTGCGGGCAAAACTGGCCCAGTTACCGGGTATCTTCAACAGCCGCTCGGATGCGTCGTTGCTGGTGATCGGGGTAAGTTGCCAGTCTTGTGACGGCCGCGAGGTTCTTGAGCGGCTGGCACCGTCGGTCAGGCACCGGGCTCAGGTGCATTTGGATTCGCTGTTCTGAATGGGGGGAGAGGGCCGGGGACTGACCCAAGGTCAGTCCCCTTATGAGGGCCCGGGGACTGACCTTGGGTCTGTCCCCTCGTGAAGGTCCGGGGACTGACCTCGGGTCTGTCCCCGGGTGGTCGGATGTCAGGGAATGGTCGACGACACCGGATCTGACGGCGCGCTGGTCAGCCCGTTGGTATCTACCACCCTGATGGTGAAATGCCAGGTTCCTGAGGCCAGTCCGTCAAAGGTGTAGGAGGTTTGCGCACCATCCACGTTGGTGCTCTGGCTCAGGCTGCTGATGTTCTGGCCGTAGTTGATGACGTAATAGTCGATTTCCGACAGCGCAATGGATGAACCGTCCATGCGGGTTGAGGGTGCGGTCCACGACAGCGTCACGGAGCCTTCGCTTGCGGTGGGTGGCGGTGCGCTGGTTTCCGGCTCCGTGGTTGTTGGTTCAGAGACGCTGGTCAGCGTGTAGGGGTGGAGGCCGCTCTCATAGGCTTCGAGATTGGTGATCTGTGAGTTGTTGTTGCTGTCGTCGGCATCTGCCACCCAGGCGTTCAGGCCATAGCTCAGCTCCCAGGTATCGGGGATGCCATCACCGTCCGTATCGGTGGATTGCGGGTTGGTGAGATCCGGTGAGCTGATGGTGTTGGCCGTGACCAGTTTTTCACCGGTGGTCAGGTTGGTTGCCGAGTATTCGGCAACGGCATTACCGACGTTCTCGAAGTACTCCACGGTCAGCCTCAGCTGTTCGCCGGCGGCCAGGGAGCGATCGTAGGTGAAGGTTCGTGGGGCGTGTTCGCTCCAGTCATCAATCACCAGCTGGCCGTTCGCGTACAGACGTACCCCATCATTGGTTCGCACTGTGAACTGGTACTGGTTACTGCCGCTGCTATGGGGCGCTGTAAAGATGCCGTTCCAGCGGATGGAGAACTGATCGGTTGGCAACTCGGGGATCGGTGCGTTTTGTCCCCAGTTGAACGCCACATCCCGGTCAATGGTCGTTGCCTCCAGCTGGTTGAGCTCGCGGCCGGAAAAATACTGCGCAACGAAGCCGGCAACATAGGTCGGTTCGGTGACTTCAGGCTCGGGCTCCGGGGTAGGCTCTGGAGTCGGCTCCGGCTGAGGCTCCGGTGCGGTAACCGGTGCATCTTCGGCGTTGTTGAGTTCGGTGCCGGCAAGGTGTTCGTCCAGGTTACTGTAGCCGTCACCGTCAAGGTCGTAGGACGCATCTTTCTGATCCAGCGGATCAAGTCCGAACGCGTATTCCACCCCGTCCGGAATGCCGTCGGCATCGCTATCCGGGTTGCCCTCTGCGGTGCCGATCAGGAACTCGTCGGCCGCCGCCAGGAAATCACCATCCGGGTCTGAGGTCGCATCCGCGGTATTGTTGGGATCAAGGCCGTGGAGAATTTCCCAGTTGTCGTAGATCCCATCCTGGTCGTTATCCAGCGGCGGGTAATCCGGGTTGAAGCTGAGCCCCTGCGTGCCATCGAGGAAGCCGACGCGGTAGCCCAATGAATAGGCCTCGCCACTGCTGACTGTGTCCTCATAGACGGGCTCACCCCAGGAAAAGATATGTTGGCTGCCTATAATCTGCTGGCCGATTCCCGGCCCTTCCCAGGCAACGCCAAAGTGGTCGGAGCCGGATCCTTCCTTGTGGAGAATCTGAAAGTAGTATCGTTTTCCTGCAGTCAGATACTTTAATCCAGAGGTCTGGGACGCGTACTTGGAGAAGTCGCCGACATTGGTATAGGCCGGAGTGGATGCGGTCATCTCTGCATCTGCAGCCTGTTCAGTTGGACTGAGCCAGAACTGGGCCTCATCGTTGCCGTATATGAAGAACCGGTATTCGCCTGTTGCAGGTGGGCTGATAAAGCCCCGAACAAAGCTGCCGTAATTCTCGGCGCGGTTAGTGGGCCTCTCCAGTTCGTTCAACTCTGCAATTTCGTCTGGATTATCAGGGTACTGGGGGGTGGCGGTCATATCTGCGACCGTGGCGCCACCTATCCCGTCAAAATACCTGACCTCCACTTTTCCCGGCTCACTGGCCGCCGGCAGTGCAGCCGTAGGAGGGAGGGAGTCGATGTCACGGTACTGCCAGCTCTGGCAGCCCGTGACAAGTAGAATGGTGCTTCCAAGCCCGATTACCTTGCCGACAGACATACTCAGCCACCTTCCTGGTTAATGAAAGAGTGTGTTAAGTATTGTTTCCGCCTGTAACCCCCGCCACCCGTTACTTGGACTGTTTTAGCATGTTGGCTGTTAGCTTATAGCTGATGTGTCTTACATCTTGGACTTCAGCTCCGCGGCCTTGTCTTGCTGACCGGTGGCCTCGTAGGCCTCCGCCAGGTGGAGGATGATGTCGCGAGTCTGCGGCTCCAGCTGGTAGGCCTTTTCCAGCACGGGCACGCTTTCCTGATGTCGACCGGCACTGAACAGGATCCAGCCGTAGGTATCGGCGACCGGCGCGGAGTCCGGGTTGAGCCGGTAGGCCTTCTCGGCCAGCTCCATTGCCCGCTCGTCGCCGGCTTCATGATAGATCCACGCCAGGTTATTCAGGGCCAGGGTATTGTCGCCGTCGATTTCCAGTACCTTCAGATAGGCGGCAGTTGCCCGTTCGTTCTGTTGCATGTCCTGGGCAAAGAGGGCGATTGTCAGGGGCAGTCGCGGATCACCCGGGTAGGTGGCCATGGCACTTTCGAGACTACTGATGGCCTTTTCGGGGTCTCCGGCACGCTGTAGTTCCCGGGCATAGGCAAGTTCGGTTGAGGCATTTCGCTCCTTGTCCAGTGCCAGTCGGAACATCTCGGCGGCTTCCTTGTGGCGTCCCTGCTCAGCTTCGTAGGTGGCTTCCACCAGGAACGGCCTGCCGGATTCGGGGTGTTTGAGGCGGGCATCCTGCAGCACCTCGCGGGCTTCGCCCGCTTCGTTTTCGGCAAAGGCGAGGGCAGCCGACTGCAGCGCGATATCCAGGTTGTCCGGGAACAGAATGCGCCCGCGATTGAGGAGGTTGCGGGCGTCACTGAGGTTGCCGGCGTCACGTTTGCGCACGGCCATGCTGTGGTACAGCGCGGCGACCAGCGGTTCGGCGCGGGCGGGCTGGTTTTCGCTCTCCCGCTCCAGCAGGGTCGCCGTCAGCTCGTCGGCCCGGTTGCTGTCATTGCTATCCAGGGCCATTTCCAGCAGTACCAGTCGCGGGCCAATGGCATCC